>Ga0155106_109_pt1 | contig 53002 bp, 56 predicted proteins | sample RifCSPhighO2_01_FD_106074 | JGI IMG/M metagenome (GOLD analysis project Ga0155106, IMG submission 106074) | Candidatus Yanofskybacteria bacterium RIFCSPHIGHO2_01_FULL_39_44 | reverse complement strand
TAAAAATGCCGCCATCATCATTTGCCCAAAAATACGATCTTGCTACAATGAAAACACATATCAACTTAGTGTCTTAAGAATGGGGTCCACTTCAAAGAGACTCCGAAAAGAAGGCCGAGAATTTGTCGTTACCGGCTGTCAAGCTGACGCAACTGAACTTAACAGACAGTTTTTCAATGAATTTTGCCAATCTCTCCAAAGATTCATTGACCTCAAAGGTTTTGGCGTTGATTGGGACAAAAGATGTGCAGAAACATTGTTGTCATTCATGACTTCTTTAGAAATTCACGCCAGATCATAAACCGACGCAAGTCGGTCTTTTTTTTGACAAAATCTGTTTTTTTGTTATTATATTGGCACTACCTTAACAACATGGGGCTTTGATGCAAAAAGTGACCTTGGATCAAATCCGCGGAATGTTTGTCGGTATTGCTATCGGAGATGCTTTGGGTATGCCGGTTGAAAATTTATCTGCTGAACAAATTAAAGCAAAATATGGACGGCTTACTGAATATGTCCGACCCGATGGCCACAAATGGTTTGATGGACGTGAAGCCGGAACTTGGACCGACGATACTCAGCTCACCCTTTTGGTTGCTGATTCTTTAATAGAACGAAAAGCTTTGGAAGTGTGGGACTTGGCCAACAGACATGTTGAATATTTTAAAAGAGAAGGAGATTTAGGATTTGGCCCAACAACCAGAGAGGCAATCAATAGACTCATTTCCGGAATTCATTGGGTAGAATCAGGTATAAGCAATAATCCCAAACATGGGCTGGGAAATGCTATGCCAATGAAAGTCGCTCCTCTGGGAGCATACTCTGTTTCGCCATTTTTCAGAAAATGGTCTTATTGCCACACGCTTTTTGAAAGCAACCTTCGAGACTTTACCCTGATGACTCATTACAGAAACATAGCCGTTGAATCAGCTTTTGCTCATGTAGCGGCCATTGAGTTCTGCCTGGAATGGAATGTCAGTAAAAGAAATATGGTTGATAATTTCATAACCGTTATAATTAACGCTTGTGAATCAGCGCCCAAAATTGAAGAAAGGTTCAAATCAGAAGATTCTCTGCTGAAACTGTTTAAATCATTTGTAAATCTGCCTTTTCAGGTGATGATAACTGATGACTTCATTGAAAGATTCGGAGGAGGAACAAGTTATGTTTATAACTCTCTCCCCTTCTCATATGGATTTTTCTTGAGAGATCCTTTTGAGATTGACACTCTTTATGACGTAATCAACGCTGGCGGTGATACCGATACCAACGGCTCAATTGTTGGCGGAATGTTGGGCGCCTTAAACGGTGTTTCTATCTTTCCGCAACACCTGATTGACAGTTTGTGGCAGAAGGAAAGAATTCTGGCAACGGCTGATAAGTTTTACGAAACATTTTTCCAGGAATCAGAATAATGTACAAAACCCAACTTGATTATATATTTTGTCCTTTCTGTGGAAGGTATTTGGAAGTAACCGTAGAAGAGGGGCAAGAATTAAAATACTGCTCTCAATGTAAATGGAAACACTATCTAAAACACGACATTGCTGTTGCCGGCATAGCCGTAAGATTCAATCCTCTACCTGAAACTTTGATGGTTTTAAGAAATAGAGAGCCAAATCCAGGTAAATGGTCATTCCCGGCTGGATTTGTAAACTTTGGGGAACGTCCCGATAATGCACTAATCAGAGAAGTCCGCGAAGAAACGGGTTTAACTGTAGTAAGAGCAAAGTTAATAAAAGAAGTGGTGTCAGATGATGACCCAAATAGAAGCCCCAAACAACAATCCAGATTTTATAAAATGGTCGTGACTGGGAAAGTAAAAAATCAAGACCAAGAAGAAAATTCTGAAATAAAATGGCATAGCTTAAGCCGACAGATTCCGGTTCCGGAAATTGCCTGGGGAAACCACGAACTATTATTTAGATATATGCAAGGAGACGTCTTATCTTTTATGGAATGGGCTGAATACTGGAAATCTGAAGTCCGCTAAATGCGGATTTTTTTATTATTACCACTGTGTCTTATAATTGTGCATATGCACAATTATAAGACAATTGACTACTTTGTTAAATTAATGTAGAATATGGAGAATGTTCGTTGTCAATTTGGAGGAATAGACATGCTCAATTTTGACCGCTATCATGCCACCATGGGCAATTTTTCTCTGACTGACCATGCCAAGCTTCCATCAGGTAAACTTCTAGCTGATGAAATGACAACTTTTTATGTTACTCAAAGAAAACTCAAGTTTGCCCCGTGTGTTGGCCACGATCGTCTCAAAGCTGCTCTTCGTGAAACAGAATTAGATGTTCCCCATCTTGATTTTTTAAGAAGAGACAAGGCAAATCTTTCTTTGCTAGCTGATAAACTGTCGTCGGCTTCAAAACATGATTTTGAGGTTAGGGCCGTAACACCTGGAACAATTATGTTCAGCGGTGAGCCAATTGCTGACATAACTGGCCCCTTCTGGTTCACCCAAATGCAAGAAGTTAAATTTGAACACGCTTTTGACGAACCGATGACAGTGGCCAGTAGAGCATTAAAAGTAAGGAGAGCCGCTGGCGACAAACATGTTTCCGGTTTTTCACTAAGAAGAGACGGGAGCGCGGAACGATCTCTTGAGGTAAATAAGTACGCTTACATCGGTGGGTTTGATGACACTTCTTTCATGGAAGCGGCTTACCAGCTTGGTATTAACCCTGTTGGAACAATCGCTCATTACTATATCCAGGCCTTTTTGGAATTTTTGTATGCCCTTCATCCGGAAAGAGATCCTCAAGGAAGAAAAAAGCATTTTGAGCAAATAGCTTTTGAGAAATGGTTGGATGCCAATCCCAACGGCACTACACTCCTTCTAGATACGTTACTGCTCAAACATGGCATAATCCACGCCATCCGAGCGGCTAAAAGTTCAGACGCCAGACGAAAAGCCCTAAAGTTTGTCCGGATTGATTCTGGGGATTTGCCTAAAAATACGCTTTGGATCAGGCGAATGCTTGACGCAAACAATATGAAAGATGTCGGGATTATGGTTACATCGGATCTTGATGATCAAAAAATTAGAGAAATTGTCCAGACATGCTGTGACGTGGATGGATTCGGTGTCGGAACTAAGTTAATCGCCGAAGTTGAATCAGTAGCCGGAGTTATTTTCAAAATGTGCAAAATCGGTAAACAAGCTACTATGAAACTGTCTGAAAACCCCGAGAAAGGAACTTTGCCTGGCAAAACACAGGTTTGGCGGTTTATTGATAATGAAGGATTCTACATAAAAGACGTTATAACAATGGATATGGAGGTGCCTTTAAAAGAAAATTACGCTTCAGTTGCCGCTCTGCTTAGACCCTTTTTCGGAAGAAACAACCCTGATCCGTGGGTTCCAAACATTCACGATCAGCGTCAATTTGTTATTGAACAAATGAAACACTTCCGAGACATAGAAAACTATCCCGTTGAACTAAGCTCTTCTCTTCAAATCTCCATCGCAAACCTGCGAAAACGCCTATTGGAAGATGAGATGGGTGAAGAAGATGTGGTAATGGTTGATTACCCTGAATAATATAGTAAACAAAAAGTCCCCAGAGGGGACTTTTAAATTTATTGAACCTTATCTTTGATTCCGTTTTTGCTTATTCTCAACCTACGGAACCGATAGAAAACAAGAAAAACATATTGCTTGTAATCCCTATGAATAGCCAAGCCAGTCAAAAGAAAACCTAATCCTGACCAAAACATTAACTTAGCATAAGCCATACTTATACTCATGTGGTATATATCAGCCACCGCCCAAAAAATATTCATTAACAACCAAGAATTTACGGCCATTACCGCCAAAACAGAACCGCTGTGTCTCTCTATGTAGAAAAATGTCATAAAGTTGAAAAAAATTGCCGGACAGATCAATACTCCTACCGCTATCGGCCATTGAAGCATCCAAGACCCATCAAGCAAAAACCAGGAGATAGTACCAAGTGTTTCAAACATCTCAAGCTTCTTATCTCTGGTCATAAATTACTCCGTCAAAGTGCTTAATATAGCATATCATAAAAATAAAAAAAATCAAGTTACAAAAATCGCCCGAAGGCGATTCAAATAACTAACTGAATTTTTGGATTCTGGGAAAGGCAGAGATAAATGGCAGCAGCAATACAATCAGCCAGGAATCCCCTGCCAACATCTTTATTGTGCATTTTGACACCGTGCTGGAAAGCCTCTTCAACCTTTTTCATAAATGTTCTTTTAGATGAATTCATTATAGATTCATGCATCATTTTGATCGTTGGAAATCCGTTAACAAATTCTCCGTTATGAGCAATTCCCGTAGGGGTCGTAGATGAAGCAAGATCAGCTGAATAATATTCGTGAACATTACCAACTTCCGAATGTTCAGGCACCGGTCGATCGTTATACCGGCACAATTTATGAGCAAATCTCTTCATTTCAATAAGTTGATCCACGTCATGTTTTTCCTTTTTCAATGAACTTTCAGTTTATTATACAATACATAACAGAATTGACAATACCTAGTTTTAGTGCTATTTTATATCCGTGTTCCTTGAATTATATTCGTAGCCAAATCTAAAGAAAGGGGTTGCTAATGCTGGCAACACTTGAACGTTGGCGAGATCTTTGCCACCATCTTGGCGCTAAAGATAATCCTGATACCGGAAAAACTATTTTCAACACTTTTGGTGAACTTGTAACCAAACATACTGAAAGTAACCGTCATTATAACAACATACAACACCTAGATGAAGGTTTAGTGCTTATAGACCAAGTAAAGCACTTGGCAGAAAAGCCGGACATTCTGGAAATGGCCTGGTGGTGGCATGATGAAACCTACAACATAAAAACGGAAACAAAGCTAAACGAATTAAGAAGCGCGACAAATGCTTTCATAGCTCTAATAGAATTAGGCGTACCTGATCAAGTTTGTGTCACAATAATGGCACGAATTATGCCAACATTACACAGTTATATTCCTACTGATTTTGACGATAAGCTTATGGTTGATATTGATTTGGTGCATTTAGCTGCTCCGTGGGAAAGTTTTTGTTTAAACGCAGAAAACTTAAGAAAAGAATATGACACTACTGTTGAAAAATTCCGAATTAGACAAGCTGAATTTTTACACAATTTTACCAAAAACCGAAAATACGTTTTCTTAACCGAATCATTCAGAGTTAAATACGAAAAACAGGCCAGAGAAAACATCAGAAGAGTCCTTGAGTTTAATCAAGGAACCCCCTAATTTAGGGGTCAATCCGCACCGAGCGGATTTTTTAATACTTGACTTCTAAAATCTAGGTGATATAGTGTAAATATAACACTAAGTTCTTTGAAATAAGGAGGCTTTGTGAACAAGCTGGTTCTGCCTGGCGATATTCTACGGGCTAGGGACGCAATTGCTGCCATACCCAAAGTTGACTTAGGTCCACCGATTGAGGTCCCGCCAATTCCGGAAGAAGCCAAACCAAATGGTATAACCGACGAAGAAAAACAATGGCTTACTCGTGAAATCAACCGCTATGTAAAAGAAAGAAATGCGCTCGTTTTATCCCATAACTACGAAATTCCTGATATACAAGATGTTGCCAAATATAAGGGTGATTCTATTTTTTTGGCTCAAAAGGGCAGTGAATCTGACGCTGATGTTATAGTTGAAGCGGCCGTTCTGTTTATGCCCCAGATCTTGGCCGTAATGAAAAAACCTCATCAGATTATACTTGCGCCCAGTCTCAATGCTCTTTGTTCGCTGGCCGCTCACGCTGATCCGAACAAAATAATGGACTGGAAAAAAGATAATCCGACAGGAATAGTAATAAGTTATGTAAATACCTACATAGAAGTAAAGGCGCTGAGCAATTACTGCTGTGGCTCGGCTAATGCCGCCAAAGTTATTGAACATGTTGCTAAAACTTATCCAGATTCTCCCCTGCTTTTCTTGCCAGATGTTCATCTGGGATTCTTTGCCGCAAAAACTCTTGAAGAAATGGGTCAGTCAATTGACCGGCTCTGGTTGATGATGGGCGCTTGTCATGTCCACAATGACATCCGTCCTTATCATGTAGACAACGCCAGAAAACAACATCCCAACGCCGCCATTGCCGTCCATCCTGAATGCGGCTGCACCTCAAGCTGTATGCGCCAAGTCCAAACTGGAGAAATACCGCTAAAGTTGGTTGGATTCCGTTCAACATCAGGCATGTTCAAATATGCTGAAGAAATCCCGCAAAAAGAAATAATCATAGCCACCGAAGTTGGCAATATATACCCCCTATCCAAAGCCGTTCCCAGCAAGACATTTATCCCAGCCAATCCGGACGCAGTCTGTGCCTATATGAAACAAAACACTCTCCGCAATCTTTATGAATCTCTGCGTGACATGAAATACGAAATAACGGTTGACCCAGAATTGGCTAAACAAGCTAGGGTACCGATTGAAAGAATGCTGAGAATTGTATAAGCTAAATTCGCCAGACTAAAGGAAAATCAAAATGCCGCATACCCATCCCAGGATTTGCTGGACTACATCAGTTTATATTGTATATAAAAATAAGATACTTTTGGTTCTTCATAAAAAATTAAAAAGCTGGCTCCCCGTCGGCGGACACATTGAACTGGAAGAAGATACGGCTGAAGCGCTAGAACATGAGGTCAGAGAGGAATGCGGCCTGGATATAACCTTGCTTAGCCCGCCATTACCCAATGTACCCGAAGCAACTGACATAAAGTTTCTCCCTATACCAAACGGCTTTGATATTCATGGAATAGGTAATGGCCGAAAACACCAAAATCTTGTTTATTTTGCAATCAGTTCAAACAATCAGGCCGTCTTAGCTCCGCTTGAGCATGATGGTTTGCGCTGGTTCACTGAAAAAGAATTAGATGATCCGTCTTGGGAAATCTGGCCCAGCGTCAAATTTTACGCCAAAGAAGCCCTTCGACAGATTCAACAAGCTCAGGATAAAAAATCCTGAGTTTTTTATTTCAAGAGCTTAAGCATTTCTTGCCAACTTCTGGTATTTATAATATCAGTCTTAGTTGCCCAACCGCGGCGGGCTTGGGCGATGCCGTATTCAAGGTATTGTAAATGATAAATGTGGTGAGCGTCGGAATCAATGGCGAATTTGACGCCCATTTCTACGCCTTTACGGATATATTCGTCTTTGAGATCCAAACGATCAGGAAAAGCGTCAATTTCCATGACAGTTTTGGTTCTTTTGGCGGCTTTTAATAATTCCTCGACATTGACCGGATAAGCAGGCCGTTTATTGATTATCCGACCAGTAGGGTGAAAAATTATGTCTACATTGGGATTTTCCACCGCTCGAATTATGCGGTTAGTCATATCCCCTTCCGACATATTAAAATTCTGATGAACCGCCGCTCCAACAACATCAAGTTTAGCTAAGATCTCGTCATCAATATCCAGCGTGCCATCTTTCATGATGTTAACTTCGGCACCTTTAAGAACCTTGAACTTTGAACTTTTAAACTCGCGATTGACTTCGTCAATCGCCGCCATTTGTTTTAACAACCGCTTCTCGTCACTTCCACCGGTCATAGCCAAAGATTTAGTATGGTCAGTAATACATATATATTCCAGTCCCATCTTTTGAGCCGCCCCGGCCATTTCTTTAATGGAATGTTTACCGTCAGTCCAATCTGTTTGGACTTGTAAGTCGCCTTTTAAGTCTTCGTAGCCGACCAATTTCGGCAGTTTACCTTCAAGAGCCGCTTTAATTTCACCGGAGTCGTTGCGAATTTCCGGAGGTATCCAATCCATACCGAGTTTTTGATAAACTTCTTCCTCTGTTTTTGAGGCCAGCAACTGTTTATTTTTCCAAAGGCCATAATCGTTCAAAAGCCATCCCTTTTTTTCCGCTATAGCGCGAATAGCGATGTTGTGATGTTTGTTTCCAGTCCAAGCAATCATAGCCGCGCCGAATGATTTGGGCGAAACAACTGATATGTCAGCGTCCATATCTATATCTAAGCGCACTAATGCCCGGTACTCTCCTTTAGTATAAACGTGTTTTATTTCAGGAAATTTTAAAAATTTATTAATAATCTCCGTAGGATTATCTGAAAACGCTATGAAATCAAGATCACCAATCGTTTCTTGCCTGCGACGCAAAGAACCGCCAAATTCAGCCAATTCTACTCCTGGTAAAGATCTGATTTTTTCAAGTAAGGTTTTGGCTATTGGCACAGCATAGCCCAGAATTAGCCTTCCGCCTGAACTTTTAACAAATTCTATGCCTTTCAGGATTTTTTGCTCGGTTTTTTCACCAAGACCCTTTATCTTTCTTATTTTCCCGGCTTTGGCCGCTTCTTCAAGCTTTTCAAGATTTTTTATCTTTAGCTTTTTATAGAGGAGGAGTATCGTTTTCGGCCCGACCCCCTCAACTGAACGTAAGCACTCAATATCAACCGGCAATTCTTTTTTTAACTTTTCATAATTTTTAATATGGCCGGTTTTGATATACTCTTCAATATGTTCGGCGATACTGGCACCGACTCCGGGAATATTTTCAAGAGCTTTCAAGTCCCCATTTTTATAAATATCTTTGACGTCTTCTTCCAAATTTTCCAAAACCTCTGACACTTTCTCATAAGCTTGGGGCTTGAAAGCCACTCCTTTTATTTCAAGAAATACCGCCATTTCGCGGAAAATTTTAGATAATACTTGATTTAACATTGGGGACTATGCTTTATCCGGTTGAGGTTTAACCTGACCCTGGTCGACTTTGGCTTTTAGATCTTTGTATATTTTAATTTGTTGTAAAATTCCGAAAACAGCTAAAATTCCAGCTGCAATAAAAACTGCTTTAAAACCTAGCCGATTGGCTAAAACTCCACCAATTGCTGCTGAACCAGCAGTGGCTATCCCGATCGTAATTGATTCAAACGACCACTCTATATTCTCATGACGCTTATCTAGGTGTCTTGAAAAAATGGCATACCAAGGCGGCACCAAAAAAGCCAGACCAATACCGTAAATTGCCTGAATCATGTACAGGTGAGATATCTTGCTGGCAAAAAGGTAAAGGAATGGGGCAATAGCTATAAGAAAACCTCCAAGAACCATGGAATAAAAATCATCATACTCGCCGTGATTTCTATCAAGATACTTGGCAATCGGCAGTTGCAACACCACTTTGAACAATTGGGTAATGCCGGCAGCAAAACCAATTACCTCTATTGACCCGCCTTCAATTTGCTTAGTTACAAAAATTGCAAATATCGGACCATAAAGACCCAGTCCGGAGTTAAGATAAAAATCTGAAATAATCATTGTCCGAATAACATGATTGATACGCATAGGCAAAGTAACTAGTGGTTAGTATCTAGTGATTAGTTTAGCAGATTTAATTAAAAAATAAAATCAACTTTAACAAGTTGATTTTATTTTACTAGTCACTAAACACTAACGACTAATCACTTCTTATAAATGGGGGAAGCCGTAACCCGAATTATCATCTTCTCCTACCGGAGGAATTAAGTCGCCTGAAAATGTTTTAAGTAAGTTGCGAGTAGCCGAATCCGGGTCCTCGGCATCTTTCTGCCATAATTTTGCCGCAAGTCCTGTGATATGAGGCGTGGCCATGGAAGTGCCTGATAAAATCACATAGCCGCCATCTTTCCAAGTTGATTCAACAATAACTCCTGGGGCGGCAAACTCTATATCGCCCTGCTCAATAACATTAGCGGTGGTTGTGGAGTTAACACCGCGTGAACTCCAGTCAGCTATATCAAAATTAATATCAAAAGCTCCTACGGCAACGGCATCTGGATTAGCACCAGGATAATCAATACTGCCGGCATCGGGTCCGTCATTACCGGCAGCGGCAATTATTAGAACGTTTTTACTAACAGCATAAGAAATAGAGTCTTTAATGAGGGAGCTTTCCGTATCACTTCCCAAGCTTAAATTAATAATATTAGCGCCCTGGTCAGCAGCAGTCTTAATAGCAGTAGCTATATCATCAGACCAACAAGAACCATTCGCGCCGCAAACCTTATATGAAAAAAGGTTAGATTCCGGAGCAACACCGTATATACCCTTATTGTCAGAACCGCCATCTGCAAGAATAATACCGGAAACATGAGTTCCGTGACCGTTTTTGTCTTCACATTTACCGTCAACAACCGGCTGTTTAGCTGCGGTAAAATCTTTACATTGGCTTATTCTTCTTTTAAGGTCAGTATGATCTGCAAACACGCCCGTATCCAAAACAGCAATATTGACATCTTTTCCGCCTGAAGTTATGGAAACAAGAGGATTGTTTCCATAAATAGCTTCTATGCCCCAGGGTAACTGGTCAGAAGGAAGAAGACGGGTTTGAGGAGTTGTCGGTTTAGAAGGTTTTGCCTCGGTTTCACTGTTTTTATCTTTTTCCTGATCATTAGAAACAGCACTAATAGAATCAGCGTTTTCTGCCAAAATAAAAATCTTTTGAACCGGTACCGCATCTACACCAAACACCTTAACAACTCTGAGCTGCCATTCGGTCAGATCAGAAGTAAACCCATCCTTAAACTCGTGCCTGACACCAAACGATTTCTTCCAAAAACCAGAGTTTGACTTGACCAAATAGCGAGTATCATCAGTAGCTCCTTGAGCAACGCTAGAAAACCCGAAAACAAGGGAAAAGATAAGAAAATAAGCTATTTTTTTGATGTTCATATATTATCATTTAAATATAACATATCCAGCTAAAATTATCAAAAATTATCCACATCACTTTTATCGTTGCCGTTAAGCACTTTATCCAGCCCGTTTTTAATCTTTTCGCTAAGGTATCTGATCCTTTCATGCATTAAAATAGATTGAACAAAAGCCGATTTAATAGCCAGTTTAAGTATATAAATTAAAACAATCGCCCCACCCAAGAAAATTATAAAATATGTAAAATTTCTTAAATAAATTATGAAAAATTTGTAACTCTGACCGAAGAAATAGCCAATAAATAAAGTCATCGCCACCCAACCAATTGAACCAATAAAGTTGTACAGAGTAAATCTTTTAAGATTATACTTCAATGAGCCGGCTATAATCAGAGCGGCGATAGTCAAAGAAAAAGTGAATTTGGTTATAATTATTGCTTTGCCGCTGTGGATTTCAAAATAATGCTGAACGGTGTTTATTATCTTCTCGCTTTTTGGGTCTTTCCTGCCCCATTTATCTATTGGTTTGGCCCCACCAAAATATCCAACTAAATACCAAAGATAACCATTAACCGTATACCCCAGAGTAAAGACTAAAAAAGTAGGCAATAATGGAATTGAATTAGTAGAAACCAAAAAACCTCCTAGAACCATCGTGTTCAGCCCCTCAATCATCGCCCCGAGAAACAAAAAAATATACTTATGTTCAAGAATTAAGGGAAAGTGCAGCTGAAGAAAATTTAGGAATTGTTCCAATTCTTCCTACCAATTACGAATCAAAACGAATTTACAAATCTACAAATTCTTTAATCTTTATCCGTAGATTCGTATATTTGTGACTATTCGTAATTAGTGGTTAAACTGTCTTAGGGTTTCAAAATCCTTTTTAAGATCTTCCTTCATATTTCCATTATACACCGCCACGGCCGGATGGTATAAGGGAATGATTTTAACGGCACCATAATTAATTTGGGCTTCCAAAATTTTACCATGCATCTGGCTGATTGATTCAAGCTGGCTACCCAAGCCGAATTTATTAATTATATAAACCATGGAGAATCTGCCAAGGGTAGCAATGACTTGCGGCTGGATTATTTCTATCTGACGATCAAGGTAAGAAGAGTAGGACTCAATTTCATGAGGCAAAGGATCGCGGTTCATTGGCGGCCGGTCTTTAACGATGTTGGTAATATAAACATCATTTCTTGGAATATTAATTGAGTTTAAAAGTTCGTCAAGAATCCTACCCGATGCCCCGCAGAAAGGCCTTCCAGTTTCGGCCTCATTTTTACCAGGCGCTTCACCGATAAACATAATTTTAGCATAATGACTGCCTTCGCCTATCACTGGAAAAACTTTATTTTGAACCCTTTCGGCATAAAGAGGCAAGTCTTTACCATGAATTATTTCATCTTTGATTTTGCGAAGAAGTTCGGTGCGGTTATTTTGAGTATCCATAATCTATTTCATACTAATACTTATTTTGGCAAAATAAAACCTGCCCAGAGTTGGGCAGGCCGGAAGTTTTAGTATTCTCGCTCTTCGCCAAAAATCATAAATGAAGGAGTGTCTTGATGACGCTTTTTTGTTTGAGAATCACTATTCTCTTTTTTTTCTTCGCAATCCCTGCATCTAGCGGCAAAAGGAAGAGCTGCTAAACGTTTAATGCTAATATTGTGTCCACAATCTAAACAAATACCATATATTCCCTCATCAAAACGCCGGATTGCTTCGTTGAATCTTTTCAATGTTTCACTATTAAGTCTAGCCAGAGAATCTTCCACACAATCACGATTCTGTTGATCGGCTTGATCAGCCGAGTCACCTAAAACTCGCTTAATTTCGTTATCAGTTCCAGAAGCAATAACTGCTTTGGTTTTAATGCTTAGTTTAGTTTCCAAAGCATCTCGCTTTTCAACAAGTATACGGCGGACATCTTTTCTGTTTCGCTCGGCCACTTTGGTCTCCCTTACCGTAAAAGGACTGACTTAATTTATAGCATTTGTAATGAAGAATGTCCACCCCGCACCTTGAAGTTGAAGATTGTCATAAAATAGGCAATTGCTTATTTTATGACAATGGAAAATTGTAAATTTAAAGGGGCGACACTTTGTCGCCCCTCACTTCACCGATTCTTCTTCCGCCCGTGGTAACAGCGGCCTCGGGCAGTGCATGCGCCTGTGCGCGTATGCTTCACGCGGCCCTTGATTTGGGCCTTGTCCACGGTCTCGAATTTGACCGCATAGGCTCTCTTTTTGGCCATGATGTACCTCTTATTTAAATTATATCACTATTTGAGATAAAAGTCAATATGCCGAGAGATCCCCACAAAACCAGACTTCCCTGCTGGATAGTTAAGAAAAGATGGTCAAAAAACCCAATAAAAAGCAGAGAACAGAAGAAAACTAGAAAAGATAACTGATACGGTCTTTGTAAATTAGTTTTTAAAATAAAATCTTTAATAATATAAATTAAAAAAACAACGAAAGATAAAATGCCCAAAACCCCAGTTTCAGAATAAACAAGCAGATAGATATTATGCACCGGCTGATAAGTATAATTAGGCAAGTTGGATTTATTTTCAGCCAACCAGCCGACGAAATTACCGATTCCAACGCCAAACAAATTAAATCCTATTTTTAAAGATTCCTTGGCATAAAACGTCCTCAATTCAATCGCTTGGTCTTCGCCACTAATCGTAAGCCGAACTTTAATTTCATTAAAGTAAAAAGAACTGAAAATAACCAAGACACAAAAACTGACCAACAAAATAGCTTTAATTCTTTTACGACCATCTTTAGTGCCAAAACTTAAACGATAGTTACGGCGAAGCCGAATTATAATCACTCTAAGACAAAAAGATGCAAACCAAACAAAGATAATCGTTCTGGAAAACGTAGTAAGAAAGGCAAGGAGTAAAACACCGTAAAAAACCAGTGTGACCTTGTCCCGTAAAGGGACGTGGTCCCAACGGGACTTTACGTCCCAACTATCGGCTAGAGGTTGATGTTCTGAGTGAAGGCGGGAATATAAATAAATAAAGTAAAAAGAAAAGAGAGCTAGAAAAAGATAAACAGCCAAAACATTGGGATGAGGAGTTGTGCCATAAACACGAATAACCTTTTCTCCTGTCGGAAGATAAAATGAAGCGATTCCCGACAAATCAGAATTAATAATACTTTCGCCGAGAAATCTTAAACCAGTGCTTGATTGTTTAAAAAATTGGATAATTGCTATGACTGATTGGAAAATTCCTCCGACAAAAATAGCCAAAAAAGAATTGTAAAGGCCAAACTTTTTTAAAGCATAATTTACTAGATACCAATAAAAAACCGAAAATTCTAACAACTTTAGCCATTGAAACCAACTGACTATCGGATTAGTTGAGTTTGTGATTGAAATAGCAGAAACAGCAAGAAAAATAATTAAAAAATACTCATAAACTTTAAAATTTTGAATTGCACTTTTTATTTTTAACTTTTTACTTTTAACTTTAGGTGTCGTGGATAGAAAACTATTATATAGCCAAAACAAGAAAAGTATAAAAAACAAAACATCCGTAAAATATATGGACACCGACGTCCACTCATTGAACCGCCAGCCTTCATACCACAAAATTTTCCTAGTTTGGAAAGGAATTGAGAAAAGTAATAAATAAAAAAGATATTTTTCTAGTTTTTTGAACATTGTTCGCTTTCGGGACTAGCCATCTTCAGCACGCCTCCGGCCAGCCAGCGCTGGCCTCAGCTATTATCGCCCTCGCTTTTCCGCCTAAGAAGGCGGAACCATGCAAAGCTTCGGGTCTCAAATGCTTTAGATGGCCAGTCCCTACGCTTATAACTTTTATAAAATTAAATAGTCGGCTACGCTCAATGCTTTAAATATATACTTTTTTTATTGAACCAGAAAGTGGATTTTTGAAATTAAAAAGCCCCGCACCAGAGGTCGCTATGCGCGACTTGGTGCGGGGACTTAACTGACTTACTTCTTCGGGATCTGTTTCTCAAGCTCCCGAAGTTGTTCTGGTGTCAGATTCTTTATCCGCTCTGTGATTGTCCGGGCATCCTCGGTTGCTTCTCGACTGCCACGAGCCTTCTCGTCAGCAGTACGGGCTTCGGTCTGGATCGGACTTTCAGACAGCTTGATTGCTAGATTGTCGAAGCTGTGCATCGGGATGACGTCCCGATCAGAGACGTATATCTCGATTCTCACCAGGTGGCCCTCTCTGGTGACCGGCAGTTCCGGCGAATGACCGGCACCTGCGGTAAACAGATGGGGAATGTCCTTCAGATAGAGGTAGTACACCGTACCTTGCGTTGGAGTGACTTCACTCCCCACAAGAGACACAATGCCTTCAACGACCTGTAGGTTTCGGTTGCCTTCGACTGTTGCCCGACGTCCGGTTTCAGTCAGAAGTTTTTCGTAGTTCCTAACTGTTTCTTGAGCGCTTCGTCCGCTTGCAACGGTCTGAATGTCGTTGATCGAAACCATGGCCACTCCTTGGAAAGCATGGCTTTCGTTCAGGAGCGGAACCACGGCTGTCGGCAGGCCATTGACGTTGTACAACTGAACCGCTGCACCGTGCAGATGCTTGAACTGGATGTCCTGATTCTTATTGACTGCATCCAACACAGCTGACGTTGTACCGCCTCCCGGCATTTGGTATCTGATGGTCTTGCCTGTCCGAGAGTTGGTATAGACGAGAGCAACCAGTGAGTCGTCACTGGAATTTGTCGAGGTAATGTCAGTCACCCATTCCGGCTGATCGCCGTTGCCATAGATGAGCAAAGCGCCGTCTCTGTCAGACATGGTAAGGCCTTTCTTGCCCCACCAGCTGTTGAGCCATCCACTCGAGTACGAACCTTGCCAATTCAGGTAGTTGACGATGAAGTCGTCGGAGACGACCCGGTCAACCCAGCTGGGTACTTTGCTCAGTTCGTGGAATGTGTTGTTGCCCGAGAACGGATCAACAACCACTACTCCAAGAACTTTTGCACCCGACCAGCCGAGAGTCGGCTTGAAGGCAGTGATAACCCACCACGGGTTTCCTTCGTCGTCGATCTCAAGCGATGTTTCAGTTAGGCCAGTGCCGAGATAACCGTTGTTTCGTAGATAACGCTCCAGATTGTCACCAAAGAAAGCGCCGGGCGTATAACGCATACGCTTTCCTTCGGGGAACTGGACAAGCTCGGCCTGTCGGTGAGGATCTTCTCCTGACACCTTGACGTAGCCGGGAGTGCCGTTGGTGTTCAACCAGACACTGAAACCGGCGAAGTCCAACGGTGCCACGAAAGTCAGCTCGCCTTTGATCATCTGCACGGTCATCGTCCCAAGTTCGAACTGGCTTCCAATGGCGCCGGCGGTACCAAGCACCTTCTGGGCTTGATACGAGGCGTTCTCGTTGCTTGCCATTCTCATGTGAGCCGGATCTTTCGGCTGAATGTCCTGAGTCCAAACCCGCTCTTCAATATCACCCAAGTGGTTGATGACTGAAGCATAGGTATTCGCTCGAAGCATTGCCGAATTGAAGAAGGCAACTCCGATGTAGATCACGACTGCACCGACAGGAAACACCCACAACAACGGGGTGCCGTCGTCGTCAGCAACAGCAATAATCGCCGCAACCACCCACCAGATCATGGTCATGAATCCCACGAGTCCGAAGAGCGGATAAACGGTCGTTGCCACAGCGACGTAGAAAATTGCCCAACCAAGAACGAAGGTCACGACGCCTTGCACGACAGCAGCAATCGGCCTTTTCACCAACATGAGCGGGAGAGCGCCAACAACCGCACTGATCAAAGCCGCAAATAGATAATACATCTCTTTTCTCCTTGCTATTTGAGGCATAGCTGCCGTCCGGGTTGTCGACGAACTGTCTCAACTGATGCCTATATTTTAACATAATCTGCGTATTTTTGTCAATGGTTTGACTGAATTAAATCTTTATTTAATAATCTAGACCAGTATCTTGAAGTTTGAGAAGGATAAATTGTGAATGGAGCAATGATTTTGCAAGCGGCTATTGCTGGACTATTTTTCAGTGTTTGGCCTCTTTTGATGAACAGAAGCGGGCTTCCAGGTATGCACGCAGCTTTTATTTTTGTATTGATCCAGCTTCTAATTATTACTCCACTAGTAATAAGCGGTCTTGATTCAAACATGTTTAACCGCTGGTCTGTTGCCGCAAGCATCTTTGCATCTATTGGATTATTAATATTTACCAACGGACTTGAAAAAATATCCCCTAAAGAAGTAAGTAATTTTTTTGTTATAGTACTGGTAGTCCAAGTCTGCGTCCCGGCAATATACCAGGTCGTCCTTACCGGCATAACCCCGCAAAGAGCATTGGGTTTCGCCGCCGCCCTAATCGCCGCGATTTTGTTAAAGTAAATACATAAATATTGACTTTTAAATACCGTGGTGTTAATATAAACAAGTTCTGAGAGAGGACCTGACATTGAAAATACTCTTGAAAATACTGCTTCGGTTCTTTTTCATTTTTGCCATGTTTTTATTTATTGGATGTGAGGAGTCTCAGGCAGCAAAAGAAATAAGACTAAGACAAACAGCCGAAAGAGTTACACAACAAAAGGTCAGAGTTGCCGAAGAAATAGTTTCAAATATAAACTACTTCATGGACCCGAGAACAAAACTTTGTTTTGCTTATTACCGGGAAAATTATTCTAAGGGTGGACCAGCTCTTGCCACCGTCCCCTGTGAAGCGATCCAGCCTAACTTGCTTGGCACAGCCCCTATTTCTGAGTAAGTGTATCTTGCCCGTCAGTAAAATCTGACGGGTTTTTATTTTATAAAAACCAACTGATGGTTACGGTCGAGAAATCGAGCCCAGCCCTTGGCCATCTGAAGCAATTGAGACCCCGAGGTCGCTGGATGATATAATATTGGCCGTTTTAGGCCAAATCAGCCAGCGACCAGAGGGGCGAACTTAGCTGAGGCGACGAGGCAGCTCCGGAGGAGTGCCGAGGAGCCGGAGGCGTGCTGAAGATGGCTTAGGGCTGGGCGAGATGGATGAAGAATTAGTAAGGTGAGAGCAATTTTTACCTCGTAAATAATGTATAACCAATACCGCCGGCAAAGATAAAAGCCAAGAGATATAACGTCCAAGCGGGAATTCGTAGACTATATTCCGGAACCCTGTCGCCATGTGATTTTGCTTTGATATACATGAATATAAGAATGAAGGCCTCAAGTCCAATCCCAACTGCTCCGGCCAAACTAATAACGTCAATAAAATTCCTTAATCCTCCCAAAAACAAAACAAAAGGCGGAGTAACAACCAATAACCACGATATTTTTCTTCCAAACCCATAATCAAGCATGAAAACCTCAAGTAAAGCAGTGCTAAGCATAAGATACGAAGTACTGACAGCCATAATACCGAATAAAGAACCAAGAAATACTATTCGTCCGCCAATTTGGTCAATCAGGCCGCTAATAGCATCGGGAGTAGTTGAATCACCGGAAATCCCTAAAACGGTAAGCCCAAAAACAAAATACAAAATCGCAACTAATAATACTGAGGCAAAGATAGCTTTCTTAAAATAATTCTCACTACCAGTAAGGATCCGGCGTTGAATCGGTATCGCCGACAAACCGCCAAAAGCAAAAAGTAAAACTCCGTAAGGAAAGAACCAAAACTCAAGATTTACATACGAATAGTTTGAAAGATTAACATCCCCTATTCCAAAACCAAAGATAAGGCCGATAACGGCAATGAAAAGAAAAGAAAGCCCAAGTTCCACCCAAGCTACCGTTCTGATACCAAGCAAAACCAAAAAAGAAGCAATGCCAAAAAACCAGATACTAAAACTGCTGGGAGACAAATAAAAAACAGAGGATAAGACATTCGGTAAAAATTCACCGGCAATAATAATATAAGCAAGCAGGGCGGCATAAGTTGTCAGGAGCAAAGAAAAGAAAAGCAGTCGTTTCCAGAAATTGCCAAGATAAAGCTGGGTATAACCAACCATCTGATGGGGCTGATGAGTTCTCAGAATAACTTCGCCGTAAATAAAGTATAAAAACAAGGTAGCCAGTCCGGTACCAATCAAAAACAAAAAACCGATCCAGAAACCGGCTTTAGCAAAGGCGAACGGAATTCCAAAAACCCCGACCCCAACCATTGTTCCAATTAATACGGCCGTTGCCTGAAGGAATGGCTTATTTTTCAGAATCTGAATCAACATGATGAACACCCTCCTTTAATTCTCCGAAAATCCCTTCTCCTCTATATCGCATTTCTCTAGTCAAATATTTCTCAACCAACCAAAGTCCGCCTAAAACCAGATAAACAATCAGGGTTGTAATAATAGCGGCTGAATACATTCCTAAACCACTGGCAATACCGACTATTGCTACCGCCCAAAGACTGGCCGCAGTTGTAGTCCCTTCAATTTTGCTTTCCCTTCTCAAGATCGTGCCGGCGCCAATAAAACCAATGCCGACGATAATATTGGCGATAAGATGATAGTCAAAACCATATTCCCCGTTAACCGATGGATAATTCTCAAAAAGATATATGGAAATTACACTCGCCAATGCTGCGCCCAAGCAAACAAGAATATGAGTTCTCAAGCCAGCTACTTTTCCAGAACGCTCTCGCTCAAATCCAACAATCCCGCCAAGCAAAGTAGCTACTAGAAGCTTGTCTATGGTGTCAAAATCTAATTTAGACAAAATATCGGTCAGCCATTCCATAGACTTAAGATTAGAATATTTAAAAAAACAAAACAACTAAAATTGTGAACATTTCAATTACTACTTGAGAGCTATCTTGAGGACATCTTCCATTGTTTTAGCAAAATAGAACTTCATGTCTTTTTTAATTTCTTTGGGAATATCCTCCATGTCTTTTTTATTCTCTGCCGGAAGAATTACGACTTTAAGCCCGGCTCGGTGAGCGGCCAAAACTTTTTCTTTAACTCCGCCAATTCCCAACACCTTGCCGCGAAGCGTTACTTCTCCGGTCATGCAGACTTCTTTCTTGAAAGGTTTTTTCAAAAACATGGATATAAGAGCAGTTGTTATGGTAATACCGGCTGATGGTCCGTCTTTTTTGATTCCCCCTTCAGGAACATGGATGTGAATATCATCTCCGCTAAAATCTTCTTTCACACCAAATTTTGCTGAATAAGCCCGAGCAAAACTCAAGGCGGCTAAAGCCGATTCTTTCATCACTGATCCCAATTGACCAGTTATGGTAAGTTTTCCCTTGCCAGGCATTTTAGTAACTTCAATATCCAAAATCTCTCCCCCAACCGGCGTCCAACCAAGACCAGTAGCCCGACCAATCTCGTCCTTAGTTTCAGCCATCTGGTGAGAATATTTTGCCGGACCAAGATAATTATGTACCGTTTCTTTGGTTACGGTTATTTGTTTATGAGAAGACGATTCAACGAGTTTTCTTGTAATTTTTCTGGCAATCGCCGCCAGTTGGCGCTCCAAGTCTCGGACCCCAGCTTCTCGAGTGTGTTTTTGAATAATATCTGAAAGAGCTGAGTCAGAGAAAGTTAAAGCTCTTTTTTTGAGCCCATGTTCAATAAACAACTTGGGTAAAAGAAAGTTTTTGGCAATATGCAGTTTTTCCATTTCAGTATAGCCGGGAAAGGGAATAACTTCTAAACGGTCTCTCAAAGCTGGAGGGATTGTTTCAAGAACATTAGCTGTAGTGATAAACATTACTTCTGACAAATCAAAAGGCACTTCAAGATAATGATCTGAAAAAGAATTGTTTTGTTGCGGATCTAAAGCTTCCAAAAGCGCCGCTGAAGGGTCACCGCGGAAATCCATGCCAATTTTATCTATTTCATCAAGCATAAAAACAGGATTCTTGACTCTAGCCGTATTGAGACCCTGTATTATTCTTCCCGGTAAAGCGCCGACATAAGTCCTTCGGTGGCCCCTGATTTCAGCTTCGTCTCTTAAACCGCCCAGAGACACCCTGACAAATTTGCGCCCCAACGCTTTGGCAACAGATTGGCCGATTGAGGTTTTGCCAGTGCCAGGCGGACCGACAAGACAAAGAATCGGCCCTTTTAATTTACCGACTTGTTTCTGGACAGCTAAATATTCAAGGACCCGTTCTTTAACTTTGGTTAAACCGTAATGATCTTGGTTTAAAACTTTTTCCGCTGTCTTGAGATCTATTTTCTCTTTTGTTTTTTTAGACCAAGGCAATTCTACAATCAAATCCAAATAAGTTCTCAAATATGATACTTCCGGATTAAAAGGAGGCATTTTCATCATACGGTTTAACTCTTTGGTCGCCTTTTCTTTAACTTCCTTAGGCATTCCGGCTGATTCAATCTTGGTTCTCAAACCATTAAATTCATCTTTTTCATCGTCAACACCAAGCTCTTTTTCAATGCTTTTCAGCTGTTCCCGCAAAAATAATTCTTTTTGCATCTTGCCGATTTGTTTTTTGGTTTCTTTGGTAACAACTTTTTCAGCTTCTGATATTTCAATCTCACGGGTTAAAAAATAGTTAAGCTTTTTCAGGGCTTCAACTGGATTTACGGCCTCAAGAATACTCTGCTGGTCTTGAATTTCCAGGCCCAAATTTACCGTAACCAAGCTGACTATTTGGTCGGTGTCTTTAATTTGAGACATCATATAAATTATTTCCGGAGACACTGACGGGAAAGATTTGAATTCAGAAATAGTGCGGAACTGGTCTATCACTAATCTGGTCAAAGCCCTTTCTTCAAGATCATCACCGCTCGTTCCTTTGCCGGCCATCGGCTCAAATTTAACTTTAAAAAACGGCTCTTCGCTGGAAAAATCAGATATTCTGGCTTTAACCAGTCCTTCTACGTCAACCTTTGACGAGCCGTCGGGTAGTTTAAAAGTGGAAACTATTCGGCCCACAGTGCCGACCCGGAATAAATCAGGAGTCTGAACATTGTCTTCAATGTTTTTCTGAGTAACAAAAAACACCAATCTTTCATTGGTCATTGCTTGTTCCAACGCCGTCATTGATTTGGGCCTTTGAACAATAAGGGGAATTACAACTTTCGGGAAAAGAACGGTGTTTTTAAGTGCTATCAACGGTAATTCCTCCGGAATAAATATATTGTTTATTTTAAAATTCGGCATTTCTAGAATATTTTAATAAATTTTGAGAAAAAGTCAACCAATCAACTTAGTAGTACCAATCTTCTCTTGGTGGGGCATCTTTTATGAGTTCAAAGGCCTCTTCGGCTGTATCAACTATTTTATAAATAAGAAAATCTTCTTTATCTATTGTCTTGTACTCTTGATATAGAACATTTTTTAAACAATTATCTATGTGGCCCCAGTAATCTGTTCCTACTAGAACAACTGGTATTTTTTCTGATATTTTTTTGGTTTGGATCAAAGTTATCAACTCAAAAACTTCATCCAACGTTCCCAGCCCGCCAGGAAAAAATACATACGCCCGAGCGGCAAAAGAAAGCATGACTTTTCTTACAAAAAAATAATGGAAAGCTGCGCTTTCCTGGACATAGGGATTTATTCTTTGTTCCATTTCAAGCTGGATATTTAATCCGATTGACTTGCCTCCGCCCTCAACCGCTCCCCGATTGCCTGCTTCCATAATACCGGGACCGCCGCCAGTAACTACGGCAAACCCGTCTTCAGCCACCATTTTACCCAGCTTACGGGCTTCTTCATACCATCTATCACCTTCAACGGTTCTTGCAGAACCAAAAAAGGACACTGTTTTTTTAAAATCAGCTAAAAATTGCCAACCATCAACAAATTCAGAAAGTATCCTAAACACTCTCCAGTGAAGTGAAGTCCTGAAATCTTCCCCCGGTTTAGGTTTTGGCTTTGGCGGCGGTAGTTTGGAAGCCGGAAGATTTAGCTTGCTCTTTTTAATACCATTAGTCATAATAAATTTATCTTACAACTTTGAGGATATTTTTGAAGAGGATAACTTAGCTCGCCCCCACCTCATCTTCATCAAAGGACTACGCCTCATGGAGTCCTTACAGTCGCAGAGGTTATATTTTCTCTGACCAATGGTGGTTGCCCCCGGTCAGGCCATGCGGATCGGCCAAAATCCCGACCGAGCCTGACCACCCCCATTGGACTCCCAGGAAAATATAACCTCTGCTCCTTAATGACTATCTATTCGTTGTATTGATTCAGATGAGATGGGGCTACGCAATATTGACGGCTAAAAGGTTTCAAAAATGGTACGGAAAGGATTCGCTGTGATTTTTTTATACAAAACTTGCAAAGTTAATAAAAATGTGATATAATCTGAAACGAGGTGAATATGTCGCCACTCCCAGTGAGATCAGGTCGATTAGAGGATCCGGTTTTCCTAGAAGAATTTCGACTACACATTGTCTCGGAACTTCTGGAACTGGTCACCCATCCTGGTTCTGGATATGGCTCCAGAGCTAGCGAAATTTACACTCGCTTTGACAACGAAGGACAACTTCCTCTTAGTGACAGACTCGTAGACGGTATGTTTGTAAGATGCTGTCAGGAAATCAGACTAACTCCTGACGAAATCAACCAACTCCAATCCCAATGGTTTTCCTAAAAGTTATCCTTCTAACTCAACTGATCAACATCTGCCAAATTATACAAGCCTCGCATGGTTAATCACCACACGAGGCTTTTTTGTTTTCACGAAAAAATATAAAAATTGCGTTGCCTTAGGTTTTCTGAAACCTTTGACAAACATGTTAAACATCGAGTGTTTAACATTGCTTTAATAATTTGAACCGCAAACAGCGAGTGAAGCTCTTGGCCATCTGAAGCAATTGAGACCCCGAGGTCGCTGGATGATATAATATATTGGCCGTTTTAGGCCAAATCAGCCAGCGACCAGAGGGGCGAACTTAGCTGAGGCGACGAGGCAGCTCCGGAGGAGTGCCGAGGGAGCCGGAAGCGTGCTGAAGATGGCTTAGGGCTTCGCTCGCTCACACTACAACTCGAAACCTTCTCCCATCTCCGGTACAAATGTTTCCACGTTAAATTCTTCTCTTATTTTACCAGATAAAACTGAACTGGAATGGTATTCGCCGTGAATAATAAAAACTTTTTTAAGATTGCCGTCTTGTTTGGCTTTACCGACCCAATCTATCAACATTACCTGGTCGGCGTGAGCCGAATAGCCCTCTATTGACCGAACTGAACAATTAACCTGAACCTTCTGACCAAGAATTTTAACTTCTTTCTTGCCATCTAATATTTGTCTTCCCGGTGAACCTTCAACCTGATAACCGACAAAAAGAATCGTGGAATTAGGATCAGGCAAATATTCCCTCTCGTGGTAAAGTATTCTACCCCCCAGTGACATCCCCGAACCGGCAATAATTATTTTAGAAAATTTTATATCATTGATTGCCTTAGATTCCTGACTTGAAAAAGTAAGATGAAGTCCTGGAAAATTAAATATATCGTCACCCGTTCTAATGTCATGGATAACTTTTTTGTTAAAATAACGCTCATAGTTTTTGTAAACTTTGGTTAATTTAATCGCTAAAGGCGAATCTAGAAATACCGGAATTTTGGGTAAAGTTTCATGTTCTATAAGTTCATTAATTTCATAAATTAACTCCTGAGTCCGTTCAATGGCAAACGTTGGAATCATTAACGTTCCGCCTTTTTTGACTGTTTCCTCTATTACTTGCCGTAAAATTTCTTTCTTATCCACGTTTTTATCATGCAACCGATCACCATAGGTTGATTCTACGACAACATAATCGGCCTGGTTAGGCATATCATAGTGCTTAAGAAGCGGAACCGGATAATTACCCAGGTCTCCTGAAAAATAAATACTCTTTGACACTCCGGTTTCTTCTTTCCAGTTTATTTCAATTATGGCCGATCCCAATATGTGGCCAGCATCATGAAAAATAGCTTTAATATCTTGGCCTAAATCCAACTCTTCTCCATACTCAACCCCTTGTGACAAAAGAAAGGCCTGATGCAAGTCTCCAGAGCTAAATAAGGGATCGTGGCCATCTTTTTTTGCTTCGTCTTTTATAAGATCCATATTATCGTCAAGGGCAATGGCCGATAAATCAATGGTCGGTTTCGTTGCAAAAAATTTTCCCCGAAAACCCTCTTTATATAATTTGGGCAATCGGCCAGAATGATCGGCATGACTGTGAGTAAGCAAAACAAAATCTATTTCTTTCGGATCGTAAGCAAATGAAGAATAATTTAATGTCTCAGCAAATTTGGAACCCTGGAAAAGTCCGCAATCAACCAAAATCTTTTTTCCTTTGTGTTCAAGTAAAAAATTGGATCCTGTTACTTGTTGAGTAGCGCCGTAAAATGAAATTTTCATATTAAAGAGATTAGATAACCGATTATCGTCATTGTGGCTATAGGCGGTAGGGCAGCCATTGGTTTTCTTTCTTTTTGATTTACAAAAATTAAATGAGTCAAAAATAAACCGGCAACCACAAAAACAGCAACTATTATGGCCCGGCTGATTGATGTAGCTGCTACTGAACTTACAAAAACCAGAGGCAATCCAATATCACCGGATCCTAAAATCATAAACTTTTCACCAAATTTTTGCCCAGCTTCTGGTTTGTGATAGAAAAAGTCTCCCATTTCAAACGGGATCACAAAACCAAGAATCGCCCCGCTTTCAACCATACCCCTAGCCATTTGAACCATGTGTTTAGTCCAGTAAACCGCAAGAATATCATAGAAAGACAGGATAACAAGCAAGGCAATACCCATGTTTGGAGAAATAGTAATACCTAAAATACTAGCGATACCGGCTATGCCAAACATAATTGAAACATCATGAACAAAAACATTGCGGGCCATAATAAAAATAGCAACTAAAGATATTGCCAACAAAACATCCCAAGGAAAATCTACAAATGAACCAAATATAATTTGAGAGCCGGAAAAAATAATAAGCAAGAGAAAAAACCTGAAGGCAAACACGTTAACCTGCCTGAATCTTTTCATTAGTAAAATAAGGACTGCAAAAAATACCAAAAACAAACCGAGACCATCAAAAGAAAACTGTGGCGCAATAGAACTTTGTTCAACCAATGGAGCATAACGATAAGCAATAATAGCGCCAATCAAAAAAGTAGGGATAAACAAAATCAACTCTTTTAGAAATAACCCCGGTTTAATGACCATGCAAAAAGTTTAAAGTTTTAGTTTATCTGACAATTATTGTACCGACTTCTTCGTTTTTCTTGTCATTATAATAACCAAATATCCCTTTCTCTGAAAAAGTATAAGAAAAGTAGCTTCCTTGAGGAATATCTCCAACACTGTCAAAGAGGGGTATCTTGCTTACGCCTTGAATATCAGCAATTACTCTAATACCAAAGAAGCTTTCATTCTTAAATCTAACCGTATCGCCAGCCCTTATCCTTAAATTTGTCGGGCTAAAAACTCCGCTCTTATAGATAACCGTATAGAACCTCGGCTCTTTTGTAATTTCTGGTGTTACTGTTGGAATGTTGGAAGATAAATTTCTGGTATCGCCCATGATTTGGATAGCCCCAGCCAGCAAAAGAAGCATCATAATAATAAGTACCCAAAACACCGCCGGATTATGGCGGTCAGGGCCATTTTTGATTGCGCTAATCAGCTTCGGCTCAAACATATCCCTATTTTAACATAAAATTTGCCCAAAACAAAAAGACCCTTGCGGTCTTTTAAAAACTTAGATATTCTTTTAAAAATTCATTCGCCTTATGAAAAGCGCACTTCAGGTCATCAGATCTTCCATGTCCAGAATTTGGACAGTCAACTTGAACAATAAAAATATCTAGATTATCCCAGGAAATTGCATTTCCTGAAAACTCAAAATTGAGCCAAAACTCTTGTGTCAATTTAAAAACTTCCAAGTCTCTTTTAACATCTTCTATAAAGTTACGGTCTTTGGTCAAAATAATAAAAGCGCATCTGGCCGGATTTATTTTGCCTTCAGCAATACCGTTAATTATCCTGGAAACAAAGTATAAAAAAACCCTTAAGTCTGACCAACCTTGGAATTTTTTGGTATTGCAGTGCTCAACTGTAACTTGGTTTTTAAAGCGATGCAGACACAAAATGCCTGGCCTGGTTTGGCAGTTTTCCTGGCATCTCTCTAGAGTTGGCAGATTAGCATCAAAACATATAACGGCTTCCAGTTCCTTTTCTGTGCCCAGAGACGTATCCTTTCAAAGAACCACGAGTTGATGTAAATATGATACTACCCTGATTTGAGAAGGTCAATAACGGTTTGTTTGTCTGACCACGGTATCTTTTTATTCCTGGCTGCAGCCATAGACGTTTCCGAACCCTTGCCGGTAATTATCACCGTATCGCCTTTTTGAGCCATAGAAATTGCTTTTTGAATTGCTTCTTTTCTATCTAAAATTTTACTTGTTACTTGTTGCTTGTTACTTGTTGCTGATGAAAAACCAGAAGCAATTTGATCTAAGATTTCTTCTGGTTTTTCATCATACGGGTCTTCGTTGGTCAAAATTATCTCATCACAATATTGAGCCGCCATCCGCCCAAACTCCGGTCTTTTCCACTTATCTCTTCCTCCTCCAGCTGCTCCCAAAACGCAAACGAGCTTATTTGCGTTTTGGGAGCCCTGAGCTTGTCGAAGGGCCAGTTCATTTTTCAACGTCTTATATACTGCTTCCAAAGAATCCGGTGTATGGGCGTAGTCCACAACTACATTAAACGGCTCTCGTTGCAAGAACTCCATGCGACCGGGAATAAGTTTGATAGATTCAAGCGCTGGTTTCATGCTTGGCAAATCTATTTTATACATCGCTCCCACCGCCAACGCCGCCAGACAGTTCATCACATTAAATTCGCCCGCCAGATTAATATCAAAGTAAGTGCCATATAATTCAAAGGAAGTTCCTTTTTGTGTTAATTTGACTTTATCAGCAACTAGGTCGCCCTTTTTCAGGCCAAAAAATATTTTATGCTTAGCTGGAAAGTTACCGAACAAATCCGTGTGCTGATCGTCAGCATTAATTACATGAATATTTTTGGTCTTATTAAATAATTCCTGTTTGGCTTGATAGTAATTTTCAAAAGAACCGTGGCTTTCAAGATGTTCTTTGTGTAAGTTAGTAAAAACAGCGCAATCAAAACTAATTCCCAAATGTCTTTTTTGCTTAATACCTTCTGAAGTCACCTCCAAAACAAAATATTCACAACCAGCTTTTACTGCTTCGGCTAATAATTTTTGAAGCCGAAAACGGCCAGGCATGGTCATTTTCAAAGTGTTCGGCCATTCTTTGTCTTTTATTTTGTATCCAAGAGAGCCACAAGCAGCGACTCCCCCCACTTGGACGTTCAACTTCACCCCACTTGGACGTTCAACTTCCAAGTCAGCCTCTAAAATTTTTGTGATCAGATAAACAACCGTTGATTTACCCTTGGTTCCAGTTACACCGATAACTTTTAATTTCTTTGAAGGAAATCCATAAACCAAAGCTCCCGTGTAAGCGAGGATTGCGTGATAAGCAGGCTGAAAAAAATTAAAAACTGATTTTGGTATCAGCTTCTTGACACTAAATAATACTTTGTCTAATATGTTCTCTTTGAGCATAGAATAGTCAAAATATATCATAAATTAACCAAAAAGTAAGCCTTTTTCGGGCACGACTAACTGTTGACAAAGTAATATCAGTATGTTATACTTAAAAAATACTTGTTCTTACTGGGCCTTATGGGGGTTCAGAAAAGGCTTCAAGAAACCAAGCTTAGCTTGATAGAAGCCTTTTCCGAGTCCCGTAAACCCGAATAAAAAACTTCGGAGAGACTTGGGGCTTTAAGAAAGGAGGGGTAAAATTATGTCTTTCGCCGGGAAATCGGCGAGAAGAGCGAGTGGTTCCGTACACAAGCCGGAAACACAACCACCCCCTCTTCAGTGTAAAAAACCATTCTGGAAAGACGGGTCTGTGCGGACCTGACATCACCGCACGGGAGAGCTTCGGCTCTCCCTCCTTCATCTTTGATCTTAATCTGAAATATATTAAGATTATAGATGAGGGGAGCAGGTACGGGAAGATGCGAGGCGAACTACCCGAACGCATCACCTGCCACCCTCAATCTCCCGTCCTTAGCAAATAGAAGCTGGACGGGCTAGAGACCAACCACTTTCGCCTAGAGCTAATAAGTGGGAGGGTACTGAATGCGGACATTCGGTGGTACGCCGGGCTAGCAGCCCGGCTTTTGTTTTCTAAAAAATCTTTCTGGCTAGTGAGTAGACTAAGTACCAAAACCTTGAGACGACTAAATCAAATGAGCCGGGATATTCTTTTAAATCCCCTCCCCAACCAAGCTTGAAACGAGTTACACCTGGCCACTTTTTTGCATCAATTCCCCACAAGTCATAATTAGTAAGCTGGTAAGCTGGTAAGCTGGTAAGCTTAAGAAATTTAATAATGTTCCAGTGCATAAAATATGGCGCCATTAAGTTCTTATATTCCCTATCCATCGCTCCATGAAGATAATAAGCGAAGTTATGATATATCATAACCATTGCTCCTCCGATATATTTATCTTGAAGTTTCACTAGAAATAATTTAGTGATTAATTCTTGTCCTTCACGGAAAAAATTAAGCATTTTTTCGTAATACTCTTTTGAGTTGGTTGAGAATTGATCTTTTTTAGCCGTTTGTTTTAATAACTTCCAAAAGGTGTCAATGTCATTGCTTTCCTCAAGCACCAGACCCTTTTTTTCAGATAAGTTGATATTATATCTGGTTTTATGATGCATTCGTGATAATAACTCTTCTTCTGATAAGTTAAGATTAATAATTACTGTCTTGGAGGGCTGAATTTGTTTTCGCGATCGTCTAAATCCTTTTCTATATAAAAGTTCCATAACTATGTCAGATAGCGGCTCAACTTTAACAAAAATTGCTTTTTCTTCTTTCGCTAAATATTTTAAATATTTAATAAAATTAGCTAACTCATTTTTGATTCCGCCTCTTATATCATCTAGCTTTACTTCTGGCCCGTGAGGTATATACAAATAACTTTTTCCAAACGGAAGATCATGCTTTATTATATTGGCCCTGATCTTACTATCGTTAAATCTCCAGACTTTATGTCCAACACTTTCCTGAAACTTCGCCCACTCTTCCGTTTGTAGAAATGATTTCATTGTGGATAAATTAGCGAAAAATTCTCAATAGCTTGGAATCATCTGAAGGGGTGTTAGCAGATTGATTCCCATATGTAATCTTTCTTGATTGTAATATATTAAATACTTTTTTAAAGCTTTGTTGATTTATCCAAAATTTTGACAATCCTACTCATGGCGACAAATCCGTAGGCCCAAAGTAATGGCAGCCAAATAGGCATTACCCCAAACAAACTGTTTCTATAAAACACCTCCACTCCGGTAAGAATAAAAATATATTCAAAGAAAACCATCAGTAAAAACCCGGCCACGAAAATTAACGATTCCTTGGGCTCTCTTTTCTTCAAGAATGACACAACAACAACCAACCCAAATGCCGCTGTTAATAGAAAATCATTAGAAATTAACGGTATCAACCCAACCATTACCAAAATCGGAATAGAGTTTAAAAATATTTTGTAGATTTTATTCATAAATAAGATGGGGCGAAGCCGAGATTATAACTATCGTTTTCCGAGCAACCTCAATGCTTCCCGGACTCTCTCCTCAAGTGTCTTACCCTTAGATTCTTTCAAAGCATCTTTAGCTTGATATTGGCTGTAACCAAGAGCCAAGAGAGCTTCTATTGCCTGTCCCTCCTGACCTAAGTCTATTCCTTTCAAGTCTCCAATGTCCAAATGATCAACTTTGTTTTTGAGTTCAAGTATTAATCTTGAAGCTGTCTTAGGGCCTAATCCCGAAACTCTTTTTAAATAATCTGCGTCCTCATTGATAACCGCAGCCTTAAGATGTTTCGGCTCAATCACTGAAAGAATACCCATAGCGCTCTTCGGCCCAATGCCGTTTACACTGGTAATCAAATGAAATAACTCCAAATCATCCTTATCCGGAAACCCGTACATATCAAAAGTCCCCTCTCTCATATTTAGTTGAGAATGAATAAATAATTTGACCTTACCCCCATTGACATCGGAGTTTGTTTTTGCTAAAATATTTAATACCTTGGGGGATACTATTACCCTATACCCTATACCCCCCTGACCGGGCAGGCCGGTATTCAAAATGACGTATTTATCACCAAAATGTTCAATTGTTCCCTCTAAAAAGCTAATCATTATATTAAGAGTAGCAAATGTTTAAACTAACATCAAAATATTCTCCAACTGGCGATCAGCCAGACGCAATCGCCAAACTCACTAAAGGACTTAAATCCGGCAAAAAACACCAGGTGCTTTTGGGTGTAACGGGTTCAGGAAAAACTTTTACCATGGCCCAAGTTATTGCCAACTATGGCAAGCCGACCTTAATTGTTTCCCACAACAAAACTCTAGCCGCCCAATTATATAAAGAATTCAAGGAATTTTTCCCAAACAACGCCGTTCACTATTTCGTTTCATATTACGACTACTACCAGCCCGAAGCCTATATCCCCCACACTGATACCTATATTGAAAAAGATTCAAAAATTAATGAAGAGATAGACCGTCTAAGACATGCCGCTACCCAGGCTTTGATGTCCAGAGATGACGTAATTATCGTTGCCTCTGTTTCCTGTATATACAACCTTGGCTCGCCGGAAGAATACAAAAACATGGGTCTTAATATTTTTGAAAGCCAGAAATTAAAACCCGACGAACTAATCAGGGGGTTAGTCCGCTTACAATACGCCCAAGACATAGAACTGAAGAGAGGCTGTTTCCGTAAAACCAGAAACGAAATAGAGCTGATGGGACCGGACGGACAAAATATTTTTAAAATAACTTTTGGGCCGATTTACTCTGCAACCTCAAAAAACAAATACACCCCGTCGGAAGGAATAATAAAAATAGCTCACGCCAGCATTACCGAGCCGGAAGAACTTGAAACCAAAGACCCCCAGTTTGAAAAAATCCTTGAAACCACAATATTGCCGGCTAAATATTGGTTAACTTCGGATAACAAAATAGGTATTGCCATTGAAAACATCAAAGCCGAACTTCAGCAAACAATGAAAGTTCTTAAAAAGAAAGGTAAAACTTTTGAAGCTAACCGTTTATATGAAAAAACAATGAGAGACATTGAAATGATGAGAAAAACTGGCTATTGCCACGGTATTGAGAACTACTCAAGACATATTGACTTCAGAAAATCCGGCGAACCACCTTATACTCTTCTTGACTTCTTTATTTCTAAGGGGGGATTTTTGACCATTATAGACGAATCGCATATTTCCCTGCCACAGTTCCGAGGAATGTATTTCGGCGATCATTCCCGCAAAAGCACTCTGGTAGATTATGGTTTCCGCCTGCCTTCAGCTCTAGATAATCGCCCTCTTAAGTTTCCGGAATTTGAAAAAAGAATACAAAATTTAGTTTACGTTTCAGCCACACCAAGCGAATATGAATTAAAAAAGGCCGGCAAAGAAAACATTGCCGAGCAGCTTATCCGTCCGACCGGACTTCTTGATCCGACTATTGAAATACAACCGACCGAAAACCAGATTGAACACCTAATTGATGAGGTTAAAAAAAGAATCGTAAACAAAGAGAGAATAATTGTTACAACCTTGACCAAGAGAATGGCCGAGGATCTTTCAGAATTTTTGGCTGATGCCAAAATTAAAGTTAATTATCTTCACTCGGAGATTAAAACCTTAGAAAGGTTAAAAATATTAAAAGACTTCCGTCTTGGAACTTATGACGTGCTAGTCGGAGTTAACTTGTTAAGAGAAGGACTTGATTTGCCAGAAGTTTCTCTAATAGCTATTCTTGATGCTGACAAAGAAGGATTCCTCCGAAACACAACCACCCTTATTCAAACCATGGGCCGAGCGGCAAGGCATGTTAATGGTCACGTAATTCTCTACGCCGACAAGATGACCAAATCTATTCAGTCAGCCATGCATGAAACAATGCGCCGAAGAGAAAAACAGGAAGCCCACAATACCGCTAACAACATTACTCCAACTACAATCATAAAAGCTATTGGTGATTTTGACCTACCAATTTCAAATAATGGCCTTGGTAAAACTAGACGCTGGGGCAAAGAAGAAGATGACATGGTTTATGTTTTCGGAAATGGCAGTAAGAATAAAATAATCGGCCAACTGACCAAAATGATGGAGCGCGCCGCCAAAAAAATGGAGTATGACAAAGCACTAGCATTACGGGAACAAATTAGGAAAATAAAAACCGGCTCGGTGGAGTCGGCTTGAGTTGTTACTACTTAAATTTCAGATTTAAATTCCAGATCATATCGGCTCTTTAGAAAATCTGTTATCTCTGTTATAACATCGTCGTGGTCAGTAAAGCCCCTGACATGAACCCAGTTGCCACCTTGATGTTCAAAACAGTTATATTGAATTTTTTCATTTTGATGGTCGGGGGTGTGTTGAAGAGAAGCATAGAAAAGAAACCAGGGCTTGTCATTCTCGTCGTGGTAAATATTGATTAGTTGTTCAATCCCGCCGTTTTGGTAATAAGAATCTATTTTCAGATAAACTTGTTTTCCGCCATGAACAGCCGGAACTGAAACTGACTCCATCTTCCACGTTGAATAGTCAGGAAGAGCAACTTGGGCAGTAGCTAAAGAACTGAAGATCAATGTTGCAAAAACGGTCAATACGGCCGGCCAAAGACGGAGTTTCATGATTTCCTTCATTATCAAATAACATTTACCCTGCTTGTATAATATAAACAAATATAGTAATATAAGCAATACCGTGCCAATTACAGCATCAGCAAAAAAGGCGCTAAGACAATCCATAAGGCGAAAAGCCAGAAATTTAATACGCTCAAATGCTTATAAAACAGCTGTTAAACAGTTAAAAAAGGCAGTCGCTACCAGCAAAGAAGAGGCCCAAAAACTTCTGCCTAAGGCCTACAAAGCCATAGATAAAGCCGCCAAAACCGGCGTCATCAAGAAAAATAAAGCCGCCCGACTCAAGTCCGGTGTTGCCAAACTCTTAGTCAAGTAAAAACCGGCCGCCTCAGGCGGCCGGTTTTAAACTCTCTTTGCCACATTCAAAACAATTCCCACTCCAGCCAGTAGAACCATCATTGCTGTTCCGCCGTAACTGACAAATGGTAAAGGAATTCCGGTCAAAGGCACTAAACCAATTATTGCTCCGATATTTAGAAATGCCTGGCCGACAATCCAGGCCACCACTCCCATTACAAGTAGTTTACCAAATTTATCGCTAATATTGTGGGCTGTCTTAACCGTTAGAAAGGTAAAAAATACAAATAACCCAATCAAGACGCCTGCTCCAACCAGACCCAGCTCTTCTACCAAAATTGCAAAAATAGAATCATTGGTTACTTCGGGAAGAAAGCCAAATTTTTGAGTACTCTTGCCAAAACCAACCCCAAACATACCTCCCGAACCAACAGCAATAAGAGATTGGTTTAACTGGTAAGAAATACCTCTCGGATCAATTGATGGGTCAAGAAAAGTCTTAACCCGATTAAATCTATAAGGTTCAACCACAATCATCAAACCCAGAACACCAATAATAAGCAGGCCGATAATTAAAAAATGTTTGACCGGAGAACCGGCGAAAAAATAAATGGCCGATGAAATTATTGTTACTATGATTAGTGTTCCGATATCTGGCTGAAGCAAAAGAAGAATTGCTACAAAACTCAAGACAATAAGAAATGGGGCTGTGCCATAAGACCAGTTTCTGATTCTCTCATCGCGATTGCCAAACCAAGCGGCCAGATAAATTATTAGAGCCAATTTTAAAATTTCTGATGGCTGGAGAGATAAGCCGCCAATATCAAGCCACCTTGTTGCGCCTTTTAAGTTGTGACCAAAATTAGGCAGAAAAACCAAGATCATCATCAAAAGAGCGCCAAACAAAATCGGAAGTGACACTTTTTTCCAAAATTTATAATCAATTTTAAAAAACAAAAACATCAATGCCAATCCGGGTAAAACACCGTACAATAGTTGGTGGGTTAAATAATAATAAGAAGAACCGAATTTCTTCTGTCCTTCCACAATTCCAGCCGACGACAAAACAATTAGTCCAAAAATAAGCAGAAGTAAGGTTGTAGCAAAAATCGCTTTAGCCATATACATCTAGTATAATATAAAACCCGAGATTTATCTCGGGTCTATTCCTGAAAACTTTGAAGATCAACTAATTTCTTGTAAATCCCATTTAGGGCCAACAACTCGTCGTGTCTGCCAATCTCAGCAACTCCTCCGTCGTGAAGAACAACTATTTTGTCTGCCTTTTTAACAGTGCTTAAGCGATGAGCAATAATTAATGTGGTTCTGCTCTTAATAAGCACTTCTAGGGCCTGTTGAACATACATCTCTGATTCAGAGTCAAGAGCCGAAGTTGCCTCGTCTAAGATAAGAATTTTCGGGTCCCTAACGAGAGCTCTGGCAATAGCCACTCTCTGTTTCTGACCGGCTGAAAGTTTAACTCCCCTCTCTCCTACAATCTGATCGTAACCATCAACAAATCTTTTTCCGGTGATAAAATTATGAGCATACGAGACACGAGCGGCCTCTTCAATAACCCTTTCATCTTTCATCTTATCAATATCACCATAAGCAATATTGAGCCTGATAGTATCGTTGAAAAGAGAAACATCTTGAGGAACAACAGCCATCTGTGACCTTAGTGAGTTTAAAGTCAAACATTTTATATTATTGCCCCCAATCATGATTTTACCTTCCGATGAATCATAATACCTACATATCAGATCTATTAGTGTTGTTTTTCCTACACCGCTTTCTCCCACAATAGCAACTGTCTCGCCTTCTTTAATGGTTAAATTTATTTTCTTTAGAACTGGATCGCTGGTTTCTTTATATCCAAAAGACCAATATGCTATAGGATTTTCCTATGACTACACCCACCAAGAACCATCCGAAGGCCAAAACAAAGAATATATGGATCCGGTAATGGATATCTTAAAAAGAAAATTCGGTAATGACTTGGTTGGTTGGGACATCGCTTCGCCAGTCTGGATAATTAAATAAAATTTAAACTGTAACCAAAAGGGTTAAGGACACGGAATTATAAAACCGCCGAGAGGCGGTTTTATAATTTGATAATGTTTATTTTTTACCCAAAAGTCGAAGAAATTCCTGAACAGGTATTTTTGATTGTCGCAAAATACTGGCCAAATCCTTTCTAGATATATCTCGCGTATGCCGAGGTACTGTTGCAAATCTATTGTGGTCTTTAAAATGCCTGAGAAATACATGACTTCCTTTTTGTCTGACGACAAAAAAACCAGCTTTCAATAAAACTCTAACAATAGCCGAATAGTTGAGCATCGGTAAAATGCTCATAGATGCATTGCCACTGGACCGGAAAGTTTAGAAAATTTTCCGCGGCCACTTACCCGGCCTTCATCGTCAATAACGACCTTGTCGTCATCAAAGGCAACCTCACAAAGTAGTTCAATGAGGTCTTTGGCCATATATTTGGCATCGGAAAGCGTTGAGCCCTGTGTCATTGTCTTGTCAAAACTCGGGACTTCAACAAGAAACAACTTGTCAGCGCGATCGTACCATATTGCCACGTTAAAATTTCCATATTTAGTTTTTATCAAATATTTCTTTTTCATATACCCGTAAACATAGCATGGAAATTAGAAAAATGAAATAGGTGGAATTTTTGAATCTATTAAAAAAATAATGAGTCCAATAATAGCCCCGATAGCTGATACCATCCAAAAACGCATTGTGACTTGTGTTTCAGGCCAGCCGAGAGCTTCAAAGTGATGGTGAATAGGCGTAGAAAGAAATATTTTCTTGCCACGCAATTTTTTAGAAATTAATTGAATAATAACCGAGCCGGACTCCATTATAAAAATAATGCCGATTGGTATAAGAAGTAGTGGTGTGTTAGTAAGCATAGCCACAACACCGATAGTCACCCCAAGGGCCATTGAACCGGTATCACCCATAAAAAACTTGGCCGGATAAATATTGAACCACAAAAAGGCGACCAGCGAACCCATAATTGCCGCCATAAAGACAACTAGATCCATCCTGCCTTGATCAAAAGCAATAGCGGCATAGGCTCCAAACATAGTAAGAAAAACACCGGCTGCCAGACCGTCCAGACCATCAGTTTCATTGGCAGAAAAAGCCGAAGCCATAATTATAAAAACAAAGAAAACTATATACCACCAACCAACTTCTAAATCTCCAAGAAAAGGAATATTAATAAAGTCCCAGCCGAGCTTTGTATAAAACCACCAAGCGCCGCCAGCCCCGACAAGGGCATACATAATCAAACGATGACTCATTCTTAATCCACCGCCGCCAGGCCCAACTCTTAAAACTCCAAGAAAATCATCAAGTAAACCAAACAAAGCCGCCACTATCATCGCCGCAAAAGGAACCCAGGTTTGCCCACGAGAAAGGAAGTTGAACTGACCAAGAACGGAATTAGGATACCATTTTGATAATAACCAAAATCCAAGCGTCAAAATAACAACTGCGGCCCAAATCACCACCCCACCCATAGTTGGTGTTCCCTCCTTTTTCTTGTGTATTTTACCCATGATAGAACCCCCCTCTGTATGAAGCAGTTTAAATGCAGTTTCAGTTTTAATTTGTTTGCCTAGGTTGTGTTTATATAAAATTTTTGTCCAAAAAGGAGTAATTAAAAATGTTACAAAAAAAGCCAGTGTCGCCATGATGAATATACGAACCACATTAAATATTGTGAAAACACTATCGCTCAATTTAAAATTAAAAATTAAAAACTCAAAACTACAATTCAAAATCTAAAATTTATTTAATAAATTTTGAATTTTAACCTGAAATTTTAACTTTTAAATTTTTACTTTTAACTATCTACTGCCATTTATACGCTTGCCTGGCCCAGTCTATTAATTTCTGGGTATCACCAAACCGATCTTGCGACCCAAGAACAATACTGACAATTTTGGATGGATAATCGGGAACGCTGGCTACCAATATCATACACTGACCCGCCCCATCTGTATAACCAGTTTTGCCGCCAACCAAATCTTTTATTAATCCGATGAGCAGATTAGTGCTTCTAGCTGTATGTTTAATTTTCTCATCACTTGATTCAATAATCGTTGTCTTCTTGGCTGATATGTCCCAAATCTCCTGATAGTTCAAAGAGTATTCTACCAATTTTATTAAATCTTGAACAGAAGAATGGGCATTATCATTCAACCCGGCCGGATCAATAAAATTAGAATTAAACATTCCGAGTGATTGTGCTTTCAAATTCATTTCTTGAACAAAATCTATTTCGCTGGTTTTTGCGTAAGAAACTAGGGCATAAGCAGCGTCATTAGAAGATTCTATGAGCATCAGTTTCAAAAGATTGCGGATGCTAATTTTTTCACCTAAATACAAATCCTGTTTCTCTCCATCTACCTTAATTGAGTCTTCTGAAATGGTTACAATATCATCTAAGTTCGTCTTTTCCAATACTATAACCGCACTCATAATTTTAGTTAAAGAAGCTATTGGAAGTTTTAAGTCGCTATTTTTTTCAAACAAAAAACGGCCTGAGCGAGTGTCATAAATTAGAGCCGATTTGGCGCTTAACACTGGCTCAGGAAAATTTGAATTTAGGACTGGGATATAATTCGGCCCGGAGATTGGCAGTATAAAAGCTTGTTGTTTTTCGTCAACATAGTCATAAGAAAAACTAATTACTCCAACGTTGTCCCTAGAGTTTTTAAAGACGAAAAAAAAGTTAACGGCAAAAAGAACAATTATGGTAATTGTGGCAAAATAAACTTTGAACATTACTAAAATTACTTTTCAATCTTTAGGTGCAATTCTTTAAGCTGCTTTTTACTAAGCTCTGAGGGTGCAACCATAACCGACGTGCGGCCAGAGCTTGTTTGGGGAAATGCCTGAACCTCTCTCAAAAATTCCTCTCCGGTAAAAGTCATAATCAATCTTTCTATTCCATGAGCAAGGCCGCCGTGCGGCGGAGCCCCATATTTAAATGCTTCCAACATATGGCCAAATTGCTCTTGTATTTCTTCTTTTGTATAACCCATTACCTTAAAAACAGCTTCCAACATTTCTGATTTGTGGGCGCGAATACTACCGCCGCCAACTTCAAACCCATTGCAAACCAAGTCATATTGAGTTGTGAGTATTTTGTCTATGTTTTCACCCTTCAAAAGCCAACCTACGTGTTCCGGCTTGGCATGAGAAAATGGATTGTGAGTAAAAGTCCAGTTACCTTCAGTGTTTTTTTCAAAGAATGGAAAATCTTTTACCCAGGCAAAAGCTAAAATCCCGTTCTTTTTATCTTCTTCGGTTCTTAAGTCAAACTTATCCGCACCAAATTTATCCATAGCTTCCTGGTAAGTAAATACCGGAAATGGCTTTTGTTTTAATTTGTAACCCATTCCTTCTGCGACCGTTGTGATCATCTCTTCATCTAAAGCCATAAATTCTTCCTGATTCACAAAACTCATTTCCATATCAATTTGGCTATGCTCAAATCCCCTATCCGCCCTCAAATCATCATCGCGTAAACAGCGAGCTATCTGGAAATATTTTTCAAAACCGGCTACCATCAGCAATTGCTTATACTGTTGCGGACTTTGTGGTAAAGCAAAAAACTTGCCTGGATTAATACGCGACGGCACGACAAATGTACGCGCACCTTCAGGAGTCGGAGCCGAAAGTATCGGCGTTTCAATTTCTATAAATCCTTTTTTAAATAAAAACTGTCTGATGCGATCTACAAACTCAGAGCGCAGTTTTATGTTTTTCTGAAGACGAGGTCTCTTTAAATCCAAATATCGGTATTTCAAACGCATCTCTTCATCAATATCATGACCGTCAGTATCAATAGGAAAAGGCATTGCTTCCGACTGGTTTAAAACTTCCAGTTCCATTGGTTCTATTTCAACCTTGCCAGTTTCAATTTCCGGATTAACCATTTTTTCTGGACGTTGCTTAACAAGTCCTTTCACGCGAATGACCCATTCCGGACGAAGTTTTTCAGCCAGGTCATAGAGGTTAAACCTCTCGGCAGATTTAGATTTAACCTCAATCTCTGGGGATTTGACAAAAACCATCTGAACTACTCCACTTCTGTCCCGCAGATCAATAAAAATTATTTTCCCCTGATCACGCCGGACATTAACCCAACCGAAAAGATCAACTTCCTTTCCGACAAGGTCTTTAGTTTCAGCTATATAAGTGCGTTTCATGATCAAATATTAACATAGAAAGTATAAACAATAAAGAAAAAGGCTCGCAATTTAACGCGAGCCAGTCCGAACTATCCGCCCTATATTAATAAAACCAAGTAGAGCCTGTTTCCACGTTGTCGGGTTTTTTTGAATAGGTGGTAATTGATCTATACGTTGATTAACCCAACTCCTGAAAGGAGGATCTTCCTCATTACCATAAGAAGGGTTACCCCCAGACGAAATGCTCACAGACAACAAACCCAAAGCCACTATTAACCAAGCAATTAGCAACAATAAGCTCCCTACAACAATCGCAACATTCATCTCTCGCTCCCCCTTGCTAGACCAACGAACTGGAAATTATTCTATCAAATAAGTCGGAAAGTGTCAAGCCGGCCACTTGAGCCGCCTTAGAGAAAAGCGAATTAGTTGTTAGCCCTGGAAGAGTGTTGGTCTCAAGAACATAAACATCGTTTCCACGAACAATCATATCGGTTCTTGAATAAGCTTTGCATCCCAATAATTGATGGGTTTTAACAGCAGTTTCTTGAATCCGTTTCGTAACTTCTTCATCCAAAAAGGCCGGAGTTATCTTGTCACAATAACCAGTAGTATATTTAGCTTTATAATTAAAAAACTTATTCCCCTTTTTGGGCACAATCTCGGTCACAGGCAATGCTGCCACTTGCTGGCCATTGTAATTTTCAAGAACCCCACAAGTTACCTCCTTACCGTCAATAAACTCCTCTATCAAAATTTTGCCGTCTAATTTAAAAGTTTCTTTAATTGCCTTTTCAAGTTGAGTTAAATTTTTGACTATTTGTACTCCCACCGAAGAACCACTGGAACATGGCTTAACAACTACCGGCAAATTAGTTACCTTGCCAACAAAAAGCTTTAGCAACGCCTGGTAGTTATCCCCTTTTCTTATCTTCAATGTCTTTGGAACCTGTAAACCGGCTAACTTAAATATTTCTCGGCTTCTTAATTTGTCCATCGCCAAAACTGACCCGCAAATACCAGAACCGGTATATCGGACACCGTGGTATTCCATTATAGCTTGGGCCTTTCCATCTTCGCCAAATGAACCATGAAGCGCGTTGAAAACAATATCACAGCTTTTTAGAGCGTTGACATCAGTAGATGGTTTGCCGTCAACAAACCATTTCTTGTCTTTTGAGATCTTTATAACAACCGGCTGGTACTTAGACTTGTCTAAATTATCAAACACATTCTGGCCCGTAGCTAAAGATATTTCGTGTTCTGCTGAAGGCCCGCCCATTAAAATACCTATTTTGAGCTTCTTTTTTAGTATTTTCATTATTTTTAAATAATCTACCACGAAAAGATACGCCCGACAAATCATCTTGACTAAACCAATCAAAAGTTATAAAATCAAAGCAACATGATTGATCGTGATATTTTTTTCAATTCTATAGATAAAGAGCTGGGAACCGAGGATAGGGATCGGATTGAGTGGGCTTATTCTTTGGCTAAATACTACCACCGACCCCAAGTTCGTGACAGTGGTGAGAGATATTTTGAACATTGCAAATCTGTCGCCATGATATTAATAGAATTTGCCCCAACTTCGCCAAGCGAAATTATAATGGGACTGCTTCATGATATATGCGAGGATCAATTCGTTCCCCGAGGAATGATGCGCCAGCTATTCGGTGAAAAAATAGACGAGGGATTAAAATTACTTTCTAACCAAAAAACAATATTCAGAACAATGGCCAAAATAGAAAAAATTGACCGGCCCAAAGAAGAATATTTTGCGATGCTTATGGACGCACCCTTAGGAGTTAGGAAAGTAAAGCTGGCTGACCGATTGCATAATTTAAAAACTCTGGGCGAATGCGCCCCCGAAAAAATAAAAAGAAAGGTTGCGGAAACAGAGAAGTATATATTTCCATTGGCTAAAAAAACTGACAGCAAACTCTTTGAAGCAATCAGAAAAGAATGTAAAAAATTTAATACAAAATAAAAACAGCATTACTTAGCTGTTTTTTTATTTCTAATTTCCAGCAATTCCACTTGGACATTGTTTACATAAAGCTTGTATGGTTTTGAAAGATCACACTCTTCTTCTGGTTTACGGCCACACTCAAAAGTCACATCTGCGATATTGTTTATGTGTTCAGAGAAAAGATGCAAATGTCCAGGAGAAGGACGAAAATGGATATTTGTTTTGTCATCAACCATCTGAACCCAGACAGAACCGTCGTTTTCAACTTTTAGAATCCAGGATTCGTCGTTACTGTCTTTGTGGAAAGATTCTGTGACTAGAGGAACCGGATCTGGCAACTGACGGTCAAAATCTGAACGATATAACATTAAAAAGTTAATAAAAACAAGAACTAATAAAATCAGAATGAGCACTTGTCTCTTAAGTGACATAATAAAACAACCCCTATGTCAAAAAACGATTACTAGATTTATATAACAAAGAACACTAAGGGTCAAATTGTGTTTAACAAAACATTAAAGTGTTATAAAATTAAAAACTGGCTAAGCCAGTTAAATAGTAATCGTTAATTCGGGAAAGGGAATGCTTGCTATCTGTTTTTCTCTTATATCCTGACACTTATCATGAACCTGAACCAATTTCTTTTCAAATGAATTTCCTTCCAGTACATAAACTTCAACAGCTATTCTGTTTACCCCCCAGACTTCCTTTTTACACCAATGACACAATGGCAGATTCTGACTGCTGGCGGTGTAATCCCCATTAACCGTTTCGGTTATTTTGTCTTCCAACACTAGGACAGGAAATTTTTGATCGTCTCTGTTGGGGTTCCATAAACCATCCACCTTGGCCATCCTGGGGCCACTCTCAGAAAAACTTAGATGGAGCAGATTTTTGCCAACAGTTAATACTTTGTATATATAAAAACAACTAAGACCCCTCCTCATTAATTGTTTTCTCAAAAATTCCATAACTTTTTTATCATCCCTACTACTTTCAAGCGAAAGAGTGAAAACACTGCCGTGCGAATCATGGACATTCAAAATCTGTGCCTTCATAACACCTCTCTAATATGTAAACGAGCGTACCAATATATTAACTTAAAAAATCATATATGTCAACTACCACATTATTTTAAGAGTTTATTGATAAGAACTAATAAGATTGGCCAATATTTTTCTCTTTTCTAAAGACCTTTTCCAAACACTGTTTAACCGCTTGCCATTTATTCTTAGGCCCTTAGAAAAATTGATTTCCTTTGCAAATTTTTCAATATTTATTCTTTTAGTTATTAGGATTTCGTTAAAACGATAACTTACAGACGACGATATCCCGAATTCATTTAGCAAACTCGCTACCAAACCAAGAATTTTTTTATTGTGCTGATATCCCTTTATCCTACGTTTACTGTTTTTGGATAATCTAAAATCAACCGACCCCTCATCATCAAAAAAAGCTTTTAAAAATTCACGCTTACATTTAACTGATAAATTTTTGATATCCCTTATCAACTTCTCGGACTTTTTATTAAAATAGTTTGCCAACTCTACGTTATGATAAGCCACGCGAACCACACCCTTACTATAATATATCTTTGGCTTGCCATCATATATTTTGGCCATTTTAAAAACAAAATTCCTGATTAACGAACTATTGCGGTTATAATACAAAATTCCACTATTTCTAATTGCTCCATCAAACAACATGTGTCCGACAAGGTTAACCAGAGATGGCGACCATCTGTTAAATTTAATATAACTATGTCCCAGCAAACTTTTACCCTTAGCAGGCCCCTTTCCTTTTATTGTGTTCGCTTTAATATTTTTGATTTTCTTTACTAATTTATTGCTTTTTGGAATGTTTTTAATGTGAAAATAGACCGTTGTTTTGGGTTTGTTTGTTATTCGGCAAATTTCTCCTAATGTATGACCTTTGTTTCTTAAATCCTTACACCAATTTTTAAATTCTACGAGTTGCATTCAGTGTCCGCCCAGTAGGAGTCGAACCTACGACCCTCTCGTTAAAAGCGAGCTGCTCTACCAACTGAGCTATGGGCGGATTAAACAATTCTAGCATAATGAATAAATTAAGTAAATGGATGTTTGGGGATAAAGTCCTAAGTTCGTTAGTTAAGTGAATATTATTACATTAAGAAAATAATTTATTATTAATAAACCGTTCCGATTCTACCCTACAGGGCGGACAGGTTGACAAAATGCCACGAGAGTGGTATTTTGTTTTGTAGTTCTCAAGAAAGGATCTTCAATGCCATCTCTTAACGAGATTGAGATTCCAATCGGTAAATTTATATTGCTTGGAGGAGGAGTTGGCGGAGAGCTTGGATTTTCTCTATGTGGTACTTTTTCAACCGTAGAAGAGGCCCAACGAGAAAAAGATAAATGGTTAGGTCGGGCACCTTTTTATGCTTCTAACCACGCAAACGCTAAAGGAGAAAATCTAAGTTCGGATATTATCTGTGATCCAGATAGGTGTTTGGAATATCTTGGAATGACTTTTGATATCTACAATGATAAGAAAGAACGAGTCGGCTAAATGCCGGCTTTTTTATATAAAAATCTCCTCAATTTCCGTTCCGACTTCCTGCCACAAGGCGGACACTTGACGATGGTATTGTTTAATGCTACCATTTTGTATCTTTTACATCCCGAGCAAGTGGACTATTGGACCGCGCATCCTGGATTTGTTGGTTTAATATTGTTATTTTTATTTGCTTTTTTCCCAAGAGTTTCAATGCTCTTTACCATAGCTTTTACTTTTACTTGGAAGGGGTGGCTTGGCTGGTTATTTCTACCCTCTTTCGTTGTAGCTTATCACGCAATCAGCATATACGGTGAAACTAACCCGATTTTAGCTGGTATCGCATGCTTGTGGGTTTTATCTAAAGTTATTGGTTTTGTTCTAAAAATTCTTTCTTAATCATTTTGAATAAATTGCCGACTAACTAGTCGGCTTTTTAATTAAAAAATAAAAAGCGGGATTACCGCTTAGATTATTTTTAACTCCTGAAAGATATCAAACCACACTAGTTCAAGACCTGGCGACTCCTGCCACTGGGATTCTATTGATTCCTTAATTGAAGCCACCCAAGATTTTTCTTCGGCTTTTTCAGCTAACTTGAGCCGCTTCAGATACTCATGAGTCTTAGTGGCTAGAATTCTTATTTCTTCAACCGACATCCAACCAACCCATTTAGTCTCATCTAAACTCGGCCGTAGCTGTCCTTGCCATTTAACTTCAAAAACTTGCCAAAAATGATAAAGACCGCCGCGACGGCACAGGTTATTCGTTTTGCCATTTTTGATGAGAACCAGAGGCCTGGGAGCACCGACTATTTCAAGGCCGGTTTCTTGTCTGAATTCTTTGCAACAAGCCAACGGATATTGATCACCATCACAATGGCCAGCCGGCGGAGCAAAACCAAATGGAAATTTTTTTCTTTCAATCATTAATATTTTTCCCTCGCCGTCTCTGGCTATTGCTCCAACAGAGGTGCGATCACATACATCCATTAACCATTCTCCTTCTTTATGAGTTGATAAATTTTCAAGGAATTCCTGTATATTACATCCCTCTCGCCAACAATGCAAACCCTGATCGCAAGATAGTCACTCATTTCCGACTTAAGGGCTTCAAAATATTCTTTCTGGGTATCTTTAAGTGAAAGTATGCGGCCATTGTCGTGATACAATATGTCTTGAGGAACAAACCGCCAAGGAGTTAAGGTTGGCACAATTACCACTTTATGAACCGGCACTTTTACCAATTTAGCAACCTTTGATTCAAGTTTTTCTAAGTCCTTGGGTGAAGCACGACCCATCAGTTTTTCAAAAAATTTCAAATCCTCTCCAATAACTTTAATCTTCTTGCCGGCAATCCTTTCTTTGAATTCCCTGTTTTTTAAACGAATCACCAAACCAGTCCGGGGAAGCACCCTATTTTTAAAACAATTGTAAAGAAAATGAAGGTCTTCGTTTTTACTGGTATAGATCAAAGCCAGCATTTCATTGTCGTTTAGTTCCCACAATTTAGACGGATTAAATTTTTCCAAATTCATTAGTATGGCTATCATTTTCTGTAAAAACCTCTGACTGATAAGGGCCGACTTGTGAAGATAAACTTCTTTATACATATAAATATACAATCTCTGCATTTGCTTAGCCGCTTCAAGTGATTTCTTGTCAATAACAAGTTTGCCTTTCAAATAAATCAAGTAGTTAAAAATACTCTCAATGTCAGGCCTTTGGCCAAAACCGGTATGGTATGTATCCCGTTCAAGATAATCCAGCTTATCCATACCGACATTTTTATCCATTACAATATTGAAAAGTGGGTTTTGATGCTTAAACATTTTTTTTATAAATTCATAGTCGCCGCCGCTTTTTTTAACCGCGTTTTTCATTTGTTCAAGCACAACGAGGCCGTTTTCATTCTCATCGCCTCTTAACTGAGTCAACTCTTCTATCCCATGAGAAAAAGGCCCGTGACCAATGTCGTGCATCAAAGCAAAGAGAGGTACATTTTTGACTTCGTGTTTATTTAAAAAACCGCCTTCGGCCATTTTTTTGCAAAATCTTTTGGTTTTTCTATAAACTCCTAAAGCATGCTCAAAACGATTGTGAGTTGCCCCAGGAAAAACCGCCAGCGTCGTCCCAAGCTGGGAAATGTGAAGCAGCCGCTGGAACAGAGGGTGATTGATTATCGGCATTATTTCTCGTATATCTATAGATTCATTGGGCGGAATACGAATATACTTTTTGTAGAACTTGTTAAGCATGGATACTATAAGTATCTAGTTTTGAGTAAATAAATCAAGCTCGCTCAAAGACTCAAGTTTATTATTTATTGTAAATTGTTATAAAATAGGCAATTGCTTATTTTATGACAATCTAAAAAACGCTCATATTTGAGCGTTGTAAATTATGACTCTTCAAGAATTATTCTCTTTTTGAACTGGCCACGTTTTTGGGCTTTCTTTCTTTTTACTAACATGACTCTTGGTATTTGGGATTTGATCAATGGCCCCCCCCTTTCACCCCGATACCGTAAAACCGCGTCAAGAACTTCCAAGAAATCTGCTGTTTCTTCAATGAGTTTTTCTTCGTTATCTTCTGTTGCGACATACTCTTCTATTGCTTCTAATAACTCCCCGCATTCTTCTTCAAGTTTTTCTTTCAATTTATTCCAAAATTCATAATTACTGCTAGCCACATGAAACTTAAGCTTCCCACCCCTCTTTTTAATAATTTCCGGAATCCTGTCCCGCACCAACTTATTGTATTTCATTTTAAGTGTAAGAAATACTTTTGCCAGTAACAATATTTTTAACCTGCGCTATTCCTCCAATTGTATCTGCAATACCAACCCAATGTTTTGCTTGTTTGGTAGCCTCGTTTTTACTCATTAATCCCTCGTATTTTAAATTGGATCCATGGCCACTAACATACAAGCCATACCAATGATCAATAAAAAAGTATAGGGTGATTTTTAAAAATTTCATTATGTTCTCCCATCATGTAAATATACTAAACTCAAACTAACACAACACAAAAATAAATCAATAAAACAAAGCTAATCTTTAATATTTTGCAGACCATTTGGTTTCAAGGCTAACATAATACTCAAATTAGTTAATAATTTGCTTTACTCAATAAATTTTAGTCGGAAAAATTAAACAATGGTTATGATATATCATAACCATTGTTTAATGCACACGGATACTAAAATTTATTGAGTAAATTGAGACTAATTTGAGTATTTGTCCGAAGAAATCCAACCGGTCGAAAAATATGAAAGATTAGCTTTGTTCATTACCACCCATCGCCTCTTCCAATGCTTTCCTTAAATCATTAGTATTAACTTCAACCTTGGGTCTTTCTTTCCTTTCGTCCATCCTTCTGCCTCTAAAGTTAACTGGACCTTCCCTAAGTGCTTGGTTTAATGAGACGGGCCGTGGTTGTTCTAATGGTTTTGGCGGTTGAAATTGAGGTTTAGGCGATAACTGTTGAGCTTGAGATTTTGGTTGAATTTGAGGCGGTATTTGAACCTGGAGTTTAGTTTCAATCCTGGTTTCTGTTTGCAGTTGTGGTTTAGTCTGTAATGGTTGCGGAGATCTTTGCTGCCGCTCTTCCGGAGCAGACCTGGATCTTTGATCAGGATATTGTGTGGCAGAATACATGTCTTGTCTAGGCGAGCCGCCGTAGCGAGCCTCGCCTGAAGGCGGGCGGTCAAAGGATGGCCGTCTATCTTGTTCAAAACGTCGTGGTTCAGGCCTTGGACCGGAATCACTAAATCTGGGCTGACCATCATAGCGAGTTTTGGGCTTTGGCTTCTCTTCGGCCTGCATAGAACCAGCCCATTCAGCAATAAGTTGCTCAACCACTTCACGAGGTGTGGCATAGGTTTTTCTAGAAAATTCAATAACTTCTTCCCGGTTTGTTTTTTCTAATTTAGGAAACGGTGGAATAGTCTGGGCGGAAAAACCTCTTGAAGAAACTCCGTCAATCATTAATTTTAGGTAAATATTATATTTACCTAAATTAACAATGTCGTTCATCAAAAAATCCGGCTGAAACCATTTTTCCAGAAACTCTCCATCTTCAGCTCCCACTCTGAAAGAAATTATTGTGCCGACATTACCAAAAACAGCATCCATAACTGGTTCTTCCATTTGTTTGATGTATTGATGAGCCATGATCAAACTCAAATGATATTTTCTGGCCTCGGATAATATATTAGCAAATGATTCGGTGGCAAAATGCTGGAATTCGTCAACATATAAATAGAAATCCAACCGATCTTTTTCGGCTATATCCACTCTAGACATAGCGGCTAATTGGATTTTGGTTACCAAAAGTGCGCCAAGTAATCGTGAAGCGTCTTCTCCGATTTTTCCCCGAGAAAGATTAACAATAAGAATCTTGCCTTCATCCATAATTTTCCTAACATCAATAGCAGAACGGACTTGACCAATAATATTTCTGATTAAATTGTTGGAAATAAATTGACCGATCTTGTTCTGAATGGCCGGTGTCGCTTCCTGCATATAACGGTCGGTGTATTTGGCAAACTCGTCAACCCAGAAAGACCTGACAATCGGATCTTTGAGATTAGCTACAACTTTGTCCCGATAGTCTTTGTTGGAAAGCATCCTATTAATTCCCAGCAGGGTGGCTTCCGGATATTCAAGCAAGGCCAAAATAGTATTGTTTAAAATATATTCCATTCTACCCGACCAAACTTCAACACCGAATATTTTCTTGAAAACCCCCAGAAGACCGGAAGCAACCAAATGACGAAATTCATAGCCGACTTTTTCCATCACATTAAAAGCGATGGGGTGGCTTAAATCGCCAGGATCAAGATAGATTACATCTTTTATCCTTTCAGCTGGAATATGATCCAGAAGATCATCAGCGGCGTCACCATGAGGATCTATATAAGCAAGACCTCGGCCAGCTTCAATATCCTGAATAGCCATATTCTTTAAGAATTCGGTCTTACCCATTCCCGTAGATCCGACTACATACATATGGCGACGGCGATCATCTGATTTAATGCCAAACCGCCACCTTTGATTACGGAAGTTTGTCTCTCCTAAGACGACCAATTGATTGTCAGTATTTTTAAGCATCAAAAGTTGTAAATGCTAGTTATTAAATTAAAAATGTAAATATCAAAATTAAAAATGACAATGTAAAATCATAAAATTTTCTGAATTCTTATAATTTTTACATTTTGAAATGTAATTTTTCATTTTGATTTTTGATTTTTACATTATCGGCAGTCCTACCGGTGGTTCGCCCTTTTTAGCTTCAACACGAGGTAATAATGGAGACTTCACTCCAACATCAGGAAAATGGTAAATCGTCGCCAGTTCTTCAGTGTTTAAAACGTATTTCATAAAAGGCATTTTTCTTTCTTTAAATGCCTGATAAATAGATACTTTCTTACGATAGAGTTTTGATTTCTTAAATAGTCCTTTGGCAAAAGTCAGAGTAAGTTTATTGTGTTTGAACCCGTTTAAATTCAGGGAAGAAAACTGCCTGAAAGCGCCGGTAACACCAGCGACATGAGCTTGGTGAAAGTCATCTTTCAGTCCAATATACAAAAACCTGATTCCTGTTTCGTAACCAAGTTTATCCCAACTGCGTTCAACCGCTTTTAATATCTCTTGCTTGCCCGGACTTAAGTCAGCTCTCTTTTCTTCTTTTTTATCAGATGAAGAGCCGCTCACACCGCCTATGGCTTTATCTATGGAGAAAATTACATCAGATAAAAAGTTGCCCTTTAATGACGGGGTTGATTTACCCATAATTTTGTCTATTTCGGCTTGACCTTTCTTAATCCAACCATCACCAGTAGGAGCACCTAGAATCTGGACCCATATTTGTTCCCCGGCATGAAGAGTGCTAAAAAGTTCCGACAATGAAGCTAGAGGATCAACCCTCTTCGGATCATCCGGACCCATGCCTTTTTCTTCAAATTCAGGGTAGGTTCTGATGGGGAAAGCATCGGGTTTGTTTAATATCATTTCCGCGCCCCATAAATCATATTTGTCATCCGGAAGAGTTATGGGCAAATCATTAACATAGTCCGGTGCTTCTGATATCTCTGATTCAGGATATTGGGCATAAATTTGAGATTCTACAACATTTCTATATTTCTCCTGGGTTCGGATATAGAAATGAGTTTCCCCGCCCCTGCCAACCATTTCAAAAGAATACCAGTCAGGGACTTTTCCTTTAAAAAGTCGGGCGTGCCATTTTATCGGTATAACATAAACTCCATGCAAACCGGCAAAAACCTGCTCCATCGCTTTTGGACTTTTACGAACTTCGTGGGGTGGAGTTATCTCAAGCAAAATCCACTTTAAAGAAAGCCGGTATTTTAGATTTGTATAAATTTTGAGAGCAGAGAAAGAAACAATAAATAAAAGAACAGGCAAATAGATCCACCAAAAAAAGAGTAGAAATGAAAAAACCGTCTTGATACTATCAAGTATTAAAAGAAATGAATTCATTCGCTAATGACTATACTTTTCTTAAAACGTAGCTTCCGTCTTCCTTTTTTGAAAAAACTTTGGAATCTTGAAGGTTTAAAAGGATAGTGTTTTCTTTAACCATTCTAGCATTCATAACCTTGGCCACCAAATCAGCTTTAGCTAAAGGTTTATTTGAGCTCCTAAGAACATCTACTAAAACGTCTTTGACGGTTCCCGGTTTATATCCCCACTCTGATAAGCCATACATCCCCCGACCAACTAAAACAAACCTTGAGTCTTTGATAAGTTCATTATGAACAGTTTGAACATTGGCCTTTTTGGATGAAAACCCTGTTTCATTGATAAGTTTGGCTATTTCAGAAAAGTGTTTGGGTTGGCTTTCCTTTTTTAGTATCAAGTAAGCTTTATCCCTAACACCCTTTGGTTTAACTTCAGCCCAACCAACTAAACCGACTTCACCGAATACGTTTTTGCCAAGTTCCTTACTTATATTTAAAAGCATATTAAAATCTTTGGTGCCCCTAACCCCACTGTTAGCAACAAATAAGGCAAGCTCAGATGCAGCAACGGGGCTTTTGTTACCTTCAAGAACTCTGACCACTTCCAATACATTGGTTTTGAATAAATCGGCACCTTGTTTGTCCACAGCCCAAAAAGAATGGAATAAGTCGTTTTCTCCAAATCTAACCGGCTCTCCGGCAAGAGCGAGAACGAAAACCAATGAAGCGTTAACCACATTCTCCCTATCATTTCCACTGAAAGCCTTAAACATTTCGCTTTCCTTCATAACTCCCCCGTTGCCAGCCAATATTTCTTTGGCCAAAGATACATATTTAACTATATCAGGAGAACTGGCAACAGATTTAGCAAGCTGATTTAGAGAAAACTCTTCTATTTGCCTAACCCTTTCCCTGGTTATGCCGTAGCTTTTGCCTATTGACTCAAGGGTTTCTTTTTTGCCTGTTTTCAGACCAAAACGACGGGATATGATATCCTTATTTCTAGACGACAAGCTCTTCATTAGTAGAGCCGCTGTTTTTGTTATAGCAGAACTTGAATTTGCCATGTTTGACTTAGCTTTCTTTCCCAAAAAGCTGTTTAATATATGATAGCATTAGTATGTAAATAGGTCAAGTGTTGATTACTGAGTTAGGTGAATAATGCGGTTATCCCACTCATCCACTCAAGAATTTCCATGATGCTGGTAAGGTAGCAGTTGGCACGGAAGTTCTTGAGATGACGAGTTCTCTCTTCACCAAGTCTGAAGACCCGCTTCTTTCTCGAAAAATATCTCTCAATCTCTGATCTTTTGTTAAGAAAGCTTCGGTTAAGGGTTCTACCTCCCTCTTTTCCTTTCCGATTTCTGGTAATGGCTTCCGAAGTCAGGCCGACAACCTCTTTGTGAGTGCGTCTGACTGGGATGCCGACTTTGGCATGTTTCCATTTTTGTTTAGCTTTGAAAACTAATTCTTCTCCGTCATAGCCCATATCAGCTAGAAAACTTTTGACCTTTTTCCTCCATTCTTTAGGCGAACCACGAATTAAGTTTTTACCGAGCATAATATCTGATCTGGCTCCAGGAGTAGCCACCTGAAGTAATGGCAATCTGGTCTTAAAATCAATCATTTGATGAAGTTTAAAGCCATTTTTCTCCTTGTAGCCATTGTATTCGGAACCAATCTCATCTTTCTTGGAATATGTTTCGACAAAGGATGAATCAACAATTAGATTTAACTTTTCTCGGTTCTTCACTATCCAAGAAACCAAGGTTTTGAATATTACAGGAAACCACAGTTTTTTAATCAATCTCTGCCTGAATTTTACAAAGGTTGTATGGTCTATCCCAGACATACTCTCTAAATCTCGGTAACTGCAACCTTGAACTTGTCGATACATCAGCCAACAGAACATGATTACTTTATCATAGCCTTTTCGACCTCTGGGATTCGACCCCAGAAACTTACTGAGAGTTTTTCTTACTGTTGGATTGTTCATCCATTGAAATCGGGCATAGACTGGGATAGGATTAAAAGAACAAGAAGCGCCTATTTGGTTAAATG